>JYMV01041751.1_pt1 | contig 21058 bp, 20 predicted proteins | sample 338911 | NCBI WGS metagenome assembly JYMV01 (sample SAMN03354496, study PRJNA234377) | hydrothermal vent metagenome | biome: Deep sea; feature: Hydrothermal plumes at the Eastern Lau Spreading Center, Western Pacific Ocean; material: Seawater | place: Tonga | collected 2009 | depth 2000 m m
TATTTTTTAGAAATTCTGACTTCCCGTAAGGATCCGGGGACGACCTTACGTAGGATGAACGAGGCAGGTGTTCTGGGCCGGTTCATTCTGGATTTCGGTCGCGTTGTCGCACAAATGCAGCACGATATGTACCATGTTTACACGGTTGATGAGCATACGGTCTTTGCAGTTGGAATCCTGTCAGGGATGGAGAGCGGAGAGTTCACCGAGGAGCTTCCCTTAGCGACGAAAATCGTTGGGGACTTGCTGTCTCGTGAGGTGCTGTATCTTGCCCTTTTCCTTCACGATATTGGCAAAGGACGAGGCGGGAACCATTCAATAATTGGGGCACAAATTGCACGCAAGCTGGGGCCAAGGCTTGGCTTGAGCTTTGAGGATACGGAAACCGTAGCGTGGTTAGTGGAACATCATTTGTTGTTCTCAAACACGGCCTTCAAACGAGATATTGGCGATCCGCGGACCGTGCAGGATTTCGTTGAGGTGGTGCAATCATTGGAGCGGTTGCGGTTGTTGTTGGTCCTTACCGTGGCAGACATTCGTGCTGTTGGGCCGAGAGTTTGGAACGGGTGGAAAGGCCAATTGATGCGAGATCTGTATGATGAGGCGGCAGCGGAGCTGAGTGCAGGGCGCACCCGCTTGGATAGAAAAGAACGTGTCAAGGCAGCAAAGGACGCGCTTCGCGCCGCACTCACGGACTGGCCCGAAGATAAGAAAGAAACTCACGTTGGACGTGGATATCCGAGTTACTGGTTGTCATTTGACACGGACTCTCATGCTCGTCATGCAAACTTTATTCGTTACGCTGATGAGGAGCAACGCACCTTTGCATTTGATGCCCGTGTCGACCATTTTCGTGCTGTGACTGAGATCACAATCTATTGCCCAGACCATCACGGGTTATTTGCGGGCATTGCAGGGGCTATGGCGGTGTCTGGCGCAAATATTGTTGATGCGCGCGTGTCCTCCACCACGGACGGGATGGCTCTCGATGTGTTTTGGATTCAGGATGCGGCCGGTGGGTCTTATGAAAGACCTGAGCACCTGGAGAGACTCGCAACTACCATCGAAAAGACGCTAACGCGTGATTTTAAGCCGGCGCGTGCCTTGGCAGAACTGACTTTGTTGCCAACTCGCACAAATGTGTTCACTGTTGCGCCGCGTGTCCTCGTCGACAACAACGCTAGTGCAACCTATACGGTGGTTGAGGTCAATGCTCGAGATAGAGCCGGACTGCTTTACGATATTACTCGGACGCTTGGCGAACTGCGCTTGTCAGTCGGTTCCGCACGAATTACCACCTACGGAGTAAGGGCAGTAGATGTCTTTTACGTCAAGGACATGTTTGGAATGAAGATAATGGAGGATATTCATATAACGCAAATACAAAAGATGTTGCTGAATATCTTGGCAGAACCAAATCAACTGCCGTCCAATCCAGAAACTGCGGCAACGGCGGCAGAATAATCGTCAACATTCTCAATCCCGAATTGAAACCGAATAGTCACTATGAAAATCACAAAAATTGAGGACCTTCACTGCGACGCCGGTTGGCGCGTGTTTTCCTTTCTCAAGGTTGTTACCGACGCGGGTGTGGTTGGCTACTCGGAATACAACGAATCCTACGGCTCAAAGGGTCTAACTGCTGTAATGCGCCCGCTGGCCGATAGCCTCATTGGCGTCGACCCCCGTTCTGTCGAACGGATCACCGCTTCGCTTTATGGACAGACCCGACAGGCGCCGGGCGGGATGGTTTCGCAGGCGATCGCGGCTATTGAGAATGCATTAGTTGACGTGAAGGCAAAAGCACTTGGGGTACCGGTCTATGAAATGCTTGGCGGACCAGTGCGGGACTCAATACGACTGTACTGGTCGCACTGTGGCACCTATCGGCTCCATCATCATGAAGTCTTGGGTGTTCCGCAACTCAATTCGTTAGATGGTTGCCAGAAGTTAGGTAGTGAGGTGGCGGCGTCCGGTCTCACGGCACTTAAGACCAATATGTTTTTGTTCGATGGCAGCGAGCCAAAGATGTATATGGCCGGTTTTTCGACGCGACGTGAAGACCAAGGCTCATGGGACCTTGCGCTCAACCCTCACGACGGCCTTACTGCGGCAGTGCGAGACCAGCTTATGGCACTCCAGGAAGGCGCAGGACCGGGAGTCAAGGTGTTGCTTGACATGAATTTCAACTTCAAAACCGAAGGCTATCTTACGATGGTACGGGCGCTCGACGACCTCGGTCTGATGTGGTTTGAAATCGATACTTATGATCCCGAAGCGCTGCGCGATATTAGGCGTGCATGCAAAACTCCGATTGCTTCCTGTGAGTCACTTTACGGACGTCGCCAATACAAGCCTTTCCTTGAGCAGCATGCGATGGATGTAGCAATCATCGACGTGCCGTGGAATGGGATTCTGGAATCGCTCAAGATTGCCGCTATGGCTGAACCCTATGAGATCAATGTGGCTCCGCATAATTTCTATGGGCATTTGTCCACGCTGATGAGCGCTCACTTTTGTGCTGTAGTCCCGCATTTGAGAATTATGGAGATTGACATCGACGATGTCCCTTGGAAGGATGACCTAGTGACGGTACCTCCGGTGATTAAGGATGGGTATTTGAAACTACCCACAGGCCCCGGATGGGGGGCAGATCTCGACGAGGAAGTGATACGAGCACATCCACCTAAAATTTGACACCCAGTTGATTGATATATGCATACAGTTCAATTTTTTGAACTGAAACATCCGTGCATGACTTGGTTATCCGTATCGGCACTATTATTGACGGTACAGCAAAACCAGCGCGGCTAGGGGATGTTGTAATCGACGGAGCATGCATTAGTGCAGTAGGCACAAATCTAATGTCGGTGCGCCGTGAAATTGACGCAACTGATCTTCTAGTGCTGCCAGGTTGGGTCGATGTCCAGACTCATTACGACGGACAAGCTACTTGGTATCCATATCTCACTCCGTCGTCATGCCACGGTGTGACAACGACAGTTTTTGGCAATTGTGGGTTGGTTTTGCAACAAATCGGCCCGGAAGCGAGGGTTATCTCATTAACCTCATGCAGGGTGCGCCAGCCTAACAAAAACGCTCTGAATCGGAGAACCGCGATGGGAGAACGGGGCAAGCCAACCGACTTTGGCCGGCCAGCAAATAGTTGAGCCCTTTCATTATTAACAAATGGGGTGGGTTGGCTTCGGCGCAATGATCTTTGTCCTATGATGTCGGGGGTACGGGGTTTGGATGAGAGCTTCCTTATGTTCGCCCTAATTGATGATTAGAACGCAGGAATGTTAATTCGATTTGCGGCAACTGTCGGTGGATTTACAATGCTCTCGCGCGTTCTCGGGTTCGCGCGCGATATTCTAATTGCCGCTTTTCTGGGGGCAAGTGCGGCGGGCGACGCATTCTTCGTTGCGTTTAAACTTCCCAACTTGTTTCGTCGTTTGTTCGCGGAAGGTGCTTTCAACCTGGCATTCGTGCCGTTGTTTGCAGGCGCCCTAGCAGCTGACGGGCGAACGGCTGCGAGAGCCTTTGCTGAGGATGCGCTCTCGGTTCTATTGTGGGCTTTGTTAGCAGTGGTGGTGCTGGCTCAGATCGCAATGCCGTGGCTGATGCTCGCGATTGCGCCGGGATTTGCAGATGATCCTGCGAAGTTTGATCTGACGGTTTACCTAGCCCGCCTTACCTTTCCGTATCTGTTGTTTATCTCTCTTGTGTCGCTGCTAGGTGGTTTGTTGAATAGCCTCGATCGTTTTGCTGCAGCCGCTGCGGCGCCCGTGTTACTAAACCTTTGCTTGATCGGGTCCTTATTAGCCTTCGCCCGCACAGGCCAAACCCCAGCCCATGCGCTTGCCTGGGGTGTGACTGCTGCGGGACTAGTGCAATTTCTTTGGCTCGCCTGGAACTGCAAACGGGCGAATATGTTACCTCGCCTGCCCTTGCCGAGTCTAACTCCTGCTGTAAAAAATCTTCTAGTGCTGATGTTGCCCGCGGTGGTTGGTGCTGGTGTCGTGCAGCTAAATTTGGTGGTGGATATGATCATTGCTTCATTGTTGTCGGATGGCTCCGTATCACATCTCTACTATGCGGACCGGGTGGTGCAATTGCCACTAGGTGTAATCGGGGTTGCAATTGGTACAGCACTTCTCCCAACCCTGTCTCGTCAGGTAGGTGAAAAGCAGACGGATGCTGCATTTAACTCACAAAATAGGGCGATCGAATACTCACTACTGCTGACCTTACCCGCCGCAGCGGCTCTGATAGTGATAGCTATGCCGGTCATCCATGTATTATTTGAACGTGGAGCCTTTGATGCAAATGCAACGATGATTACTGCTGGTGTGCTGACGGCTTATGGGGTCGGGTTACCCGCATTTGTTTTAGTAAAGGTCCTTGCGCCCGGATATTTTGCACGAAAGGATACCCGTACACCCGTGCGGGCAGCAATCTGGGCGCTTGTTGCGAATGTGGTCCTAAACCTGGCATTTATTAAACCTTTTGGTGTGATCGGTATTGCGCTGGCTAGTGCTTTGTCATCCTGGTTAAACGTTGTTCTGTTAGCCAAAGGCTTGCATGGGCGCGGCTATTTTAACCCCGATAGATTGCTTCGGCGCCGAGTTCCGCGCATGTTGATCGCATGCGTGGTGATGGCACTTTTGTTACTGGCCTTCTCTAAAGTCGTAGATCCTTGGTTGGAGGGAGGGTTAGGACTGAAAGTGTTAGCACTTCTTGGCCTGGTTTTGCTTGGGGTGAGCAGTTTTGCGATGGTAGCGACCGCTATTGAAGCCATGCGATGGCGAGATTTAAAAATGGCGCTGAGGGGCTAAGTGCTTTTCCCCGTTACAATGGGGTAGTTCTCCAAAACCGATGGAATTGGAGAACGCCTTTCAAAAGTTTACTGCATAAGGTGTGTAGCCTTGAGCCTTATGTTTGAATTGAATGGCGTGGAAGATTGACCTATCCCTGTTGGAACGATACACCGCCGGCAGTGCGCTCATTCAAATGGGGGAGCCATGAACCGTATTTTTTCTGGCGTTCAGCCTACCGGCAACCTGCACCTAGGAAATTATCTGGGTGCAATCCGCAATTGGGTCCGCCTTCAGGAACAATATGACTGCATTTATTGTGTCGTCGATTTACATGCAATTACCGCACCCCAAGATCCAGACGAGTTGCGCGCTAATACTCGTGAGGTAACAGCCGGTCTGCTGGCTGCTGGTATCGATCCAGCGAACAACATAGTGTTTAATCAGAGCCGAGTTTCTGGACACGCCGAGCTTGCCTGGATTTTTAACTGTGTTGCACGTCTCGGGTGGCTCAACCGAATGACGCAGTTCAAGGAGAAGGCGGGCAAGCACCGCGACAACGCGACGGTGGGACTTTACGCCTACCCCACACTGATGGCTGCTGACATACTCCTCTACAAGGCCACACACGTTCCAGTGGGCGAGGATCAGAAACAACATTTGGAGTTGACCCGGGATATAGCGCAGGCATTCAATAGTATGTTCAAAACCGAACTCTTTCCGATGCCTGAACCGCTGATTCTGGGAGCTGCAGCACGAGTGATGAGCTTGCGCGATGGCTCTAAGAAGATGAGCAAATCCGATGGCTCCGATTATTCGCGTATTAACATGACTGATGATGCCGATGCGATTGCACTTAAAGTCCGCAAAGCACGGACCGACTCAGAGCCTTTACCGGGATCACCGGACGGTCTTGAAGGGCGCACAGAAGCGGCTAACCTACTGGGCATCTATGGTGCTCTTGCTGACAAGACCGTTGCACAAGTCTGCGAAGAATTCGCGGGCCAGCCATTTTCTGTTTTCAAGTTACAGCTCGTTGATCTTGCGGTTTCGGTTCTGGCACCTATCGGCAAGGAAATGAAGCGACTCTGCGACGATCCAAACTATGTAGATCAGGTGCTGTCGGACGGCGCAGAACGCGCAACGGAAATTGCGACACCAATATTATCCGAAGTCAAGAAACTGGCAGGGCTGTTGTGAATGGTTGTGTCACAAAGGCGGCACGGGAATTGGAAATTCGTTTGGCAAAGGGGCGACGCTTTGGCTATCAGTGGTTTTATGGGTGGGCAATTAAAAAAAACTTGCGCACTGGTGAGTCTAAGAGCAAAACCTTTCGCAACCTAATGTTTTTGTAAATAGCGCCGGTGGAAATCTACCTGCCCATCGCCGAAATGTCGGTCAGCATTGTGCTGTTGTTAGGCATGGGTGCGGGGGTTGGCTTTCTTTCAGGCATGTTTGGAGTTGGCGGTGGGTTTTTAATGACGCCGCTGCTCATACTTATAGGTGTGCCGCCTCCAGTCGCAGTGGCGACCGAGGCAAACCAAATCACCGCTTCGTCCGTTTCTGGATTTCTTGCACACTGGCGACGAGGAAACGTGGACCTAAAGATGGGCTTTGTGCTGGTCATATTCGGCGCAATTGGCTCTGGCTTGGGTGTCTGGCTATTTAGGAAGTTGCGCTCCACAGGGCATATCGACGAATTTATATCGCTCACCTTTGTATTGTTTTTGGGTGTGGTAGGAACGTTGATGGCTATCGAGAGCGGGCGTTCCATAATACGTAGACGGCGGGGCGGCCGACGGGAACGCATGCATGTTCACTATTGGGTACATGGGCTGCCCTACAAGATGCGTTTCCGTAAGTCTAAATTGTACATCAGCGCGTTAGTTCCAGCCGGGATTGGGCTGTGTGTTGGCATCATGTCCGCGATCATGGGGGTTGGAGGCGGCTTTATACTGATTCCCGCTATGATTTATATTCTCGGCATGCCAACCGCCATGGTAGTGGGCACATCGCTGTTTCAGATTATCTTTGTCACGGCTAATAGCACTCTTTTGCATGCCGCCACCAATCAGACTGTAGACATATTGTTGGCGTTGATCCTCCTGCTAGGTGCCGTCGTGGGGGCTCAGTTTGGCACTAGAGTTGGCGCGCGGCTGCGCGGCGACGAGTTGCGAATTTTACTCGCTCTCTTGGTAATTCTGGTGTGTATCAAATTTGCCTATGATTTGCTGGCAACACCTGTCGATGTCTATTCGACTGCCCCATTTATCGGATGAAGACGGAGACGCCAAATCGATGGAAATGTGCTGGCGCAGTGCTTTGCCTATGCGTTTTGGCAGTAACAACGCCGGCTCATTCTGAGCCTTTGGCTGTTGATCTCAGTCACCACAGGATCGCAATTCACTCAAGCTTTACGGGTGCCGAGGTGCTTTTGTTTGGAGCAATCCGGGGCACGGGCGGTGGCGATATAATTGTTGTGCTGAGTGGCCCAAATCAGCCTGTGGTGGTGCGCCGCAAGGCTCGAATGGCCGGAGTTTGGCTAAACCGGAGCGAAGTGGTATTTGAAACGGCACCCGGTTATTACGCGGTAGGTGCATCGGGTTCGCTTGACGACATCCTAGATACAAGGCAGCGAGAGGCTAACCGGATTGGACTGAATAACATAAAGTTAGTGCCTGCAGGGGGTGTGACAAGGGGGAGCGTTTTTAACAAATACAGCGACGCTTTGTTGCGACATAAAGTGAACCAGGGTCTCTATTTTACCGAGCCATCCCCGGTGGAATTCATCGGCACTAATTTGTTTCGGGTTAGATTCAATTTTCCCTCGAACGTCCCTCCGGGTATTTATCAAGCTATCGCGCACCAGGTTGATGACGGCGAGGTAGTAGCTAGCGGCACTGCCGATTTGGTAATTCGTAAGACTGGTATGGAAGCACGCATATATGGCACTGCGCACGATAGTCCATGGTTGTATGGCATCCTTGCCGTAGTTCTGGCTTTAATGGCAGGATGGCTGGCAAGCGCAATTTTCCGAAGAACTTAACCAGTGGCTGATCAACAAAATCACATTCCTGGCAAAATCACGTATCTGGTTTCCGTAGATGAGAGTGATGACTGCCGTGTTGCGATGCGCATGGCGGCACTACGTGCGCGCAATACCGGCGGTCAAGTGGTCCTATTGTATGTGATTGAGCCGGAGAGTTTTCAGCATTGGGCTGCAGTGAGTGAGGTGATGGCCGAGGAGCGACGTCAGGAAGCTGAAGAACGGCTACAAACACTTGCAGCTGAGGTCCACGATTACGCTGATATTCGCCCCGTGCTGTTCGTTGAGGAGGGCCGTAAATTAGAACAAATTCTGAAGTTGATAGATAACGAACCGGACATCCACGCGATGGTGCTCGGATGTGCTCCTGAGGGCAAAGGCAGCAATGACTTGGTCCAGGAGCTTAGTAACGAATTAACCAAACGGCTTCGGATACCACTCTTGATTGTGCCAGGCAATTTGACAGATGAGCAAATCAAAAACCTAACTTGAAGAGGTGCCTTTCTCGTAGATAGGCCACCACTGCGTCATGGTACTAGCAATTGGAGGCCGAACCAGCGCCACCTACCTCCAGGGTTGGGCAGTGTACGGTTGAGTCGATTGCGACCAACGGGCAGGGCCTCTGGGAACCGCACCTCTGTGCGAGAGGGGCCGAGTCGCTCAATATTGAGTTTTCCAAATTGCGCTAAATAGCAGGCCAAGGTATCCAGCGGGCCTATATCACCAATTATTGTGAAACCAAGGGCTGGTGGATTATTTTTAACCAGAGGGTCTGTCGGCACCAAGTCGGTCACCGGAAGGGGGGTGTCAACTACCGTTTGGAACCTAGCCATGTTAGAATAACTTTCAACCAAGGGATAACGTGGGAGAGCAAAGTAATCAGCGCCAGGATAAATAACACCTAAGTGCTGACCAAACGCGGCGCTATATCTATAGCGCGTAATTATTTTCTGCAAATCAGCACTGTACTCGCCAAATGGATACGCGAAAAGTTCTGGTATGACGCCAATCTTATCCATAAAACGCTGATTTGCCTGCGCAATATCTGCTGCAACCTCGCTTTCGTTGAGTGAAACTAGATGACGGTAACTTGCTCCCAACGTACCGATTACGACTTCGGATGATGAGAGCTCACGAAGTTGGTCCCATGACATGTAGTTCTCGCCGCCGGCATCGATAAAATCAGTGGTGACGAAATACGGTGAAGGCAAAGCCTAGGGCTCTCAATCGCGGCCATACCTCACGATAGATCGAAATATGTCCGCCGTCGAAAGTGATCGCAGCCGCGCGCCCAGGGACAGCCGCACCAACCTGCAGTGCGGCTACTATCTGCGCTAAAGGTAGCACCTCATAATTGTTTGTAGAAAGGTGGGTGAGATGGTTCTCGAATGCTGCAATCTCGGTAGTTGCGCCATCGGCAGCGCCAACTCTATTGTACATCAGTGCCACAGAAGAATCTTGAGTGCGAACCGGGCAATCTACGCTGACTAAAAACGCAGCCAAATAAGCACAATTCTTGCCCTTACTTCAGTCTATCTAAAATGCACCTAGTGTTTCCAGAGTTGTTGTTAAGGGGGACAACACCATGATCTGTGTTGTGATGCTTTCACGTTGCCCGAATATATGATTTACCGATAGTCATAATATAGATCCTTACTGGGAGCTAGGCACCCAAGTGCATCGGGAGCATGAGCTTGCGGCCAAGAAACTATCTGCTGGGAGTTGTGTTGTAGAGATGAGGCTAACTATTCTAGCTCTTGATACGAGTACGGAAGCGTGTTCGGTTGCCTGTTGGCGTTGGGGAGAGGTCCTTGCCCAAGACTATGCACATCTTGGCCGTGGCCACGCGGAAGCGCTGGTGCCTATGGTCGCATCAGTAATGGCAGAGTCTGGTCTCTGTTATGGTCAGCTAGATGCTATCGCAGTGACTATAGGACCGGGAACATTCACGGGTTTACGTGTAGGGCTTGCTGCTGCGCGCGGTTTGGCCTTAGCCTCATCCAAGCCTATGATTGGTGTTACTACGCTAGAAGCGATTGCACATGCCGCTCATTCGGATGAGCGATCAGTGCTTGCTGTGCTCGATGCTCGACGCAGTCAACTGTACGCTCAAGCTTTCGATCCGATGCTCATGCCAATCGGTCCGCCCTCTGTCTTACCCCTCCAAAACATACAGTCTCTCAGGCCTGATGGCCCGTACGTGGTGGCCGGGACAGGTGCGGCACTGGCTCGACCACACCTTCTTCGCCCGACCACCCCTGAGGGAGACGTGATGTTTGACAGAGGTGATGGATTTCCGAGGGCGGTAGTGGTAGCTAGGATTGCTAGTGCGCGTGAACCCCTTCCTGCAACAACAATACGCCCAATTTACCTGCGCGCTCCTGATGCTACGCTCCCTAAAATTGCCAGGGGTGATACCGCCGATGCTTGAGGTTCGTTTAATCGAGAATAAACGTCATGTTGAAATTTTTGGCGCGCGCGCATGCTGCCTGTTTTGCTCCGCCATCAAATGGTAGCGAGAATGGGGGAATGCTCTACTTACCCGGCATTTTTGGCATGATTGGAACTGATAAGGGTTCAGGCGGGTTTGGGGGGGTTCGCAATATGTGGGGTGTTTGTCGAAGAGGCGGAGTTGTTATCCATTGGGATCCTTCCCGAAAGACGGTGTTTGGATTTGGGTCGGGGGCTCTCGTCTGTTGTCTTGGCTGAAACACGCGCAACTGGTGCAAATACTATCGTACTCTACTATTGTACTCGCGGTGGCGGAGGGAAACGAGGCGGCACAATCACTTTACAATGCGCTTGGATTCGTTCGGGTAGGCCGGCGGGAGATTTACTATGGTTCAGGTGCGAGAAACCGAATAGCAGCTGACATTATGCGCTTCGGGCTACACACGTGATCTTTCCCCAACTTTTTGCCGTATTAGCACGCGTAGACGGTAGCGGCCCGGTAAGTTAGCAATTGGTTTAACAGAGATTATCTCATGGCCAAGTTCCTTTATGGAACGCGGCACGTTTTCTAACGGTTCACCTCCATTAAGGAGGATAGCAAGTACTGCCCCTGGTTCCATTGAATCTATGGTGAGGCGAGTGTGGACAAACGTAAGCGGACATATTTTATCCGTTATATCCAACTCACGGTCGCAGTCTTCACTGGTGTGCAAAACAGGCGCCACGCGTATCAAACCTATCTTCGGCGTTAATCGCCGTAGCTATAACATTTTTGTGCTCGGAGTGGCACCGGTTGTTTGCCTACAAAGGGTAACGTATGCTGCGGTCAAGACGCCAGTTTTTGCTCAACATGACTGTGGTGCGAGGATGCCGTCGAATGTCTTCACGAATTGAAGAACGATGCCAGGAAAAGGGTCTGAAAATGACCGAACAAAGGCGGCTTGTCGCCCAAGTCTTATCAGAGGCCTATGACCATCCCGACGCTGGCGAAGTTTATAAGCGCGCTATCGACATTGATCCTCGGATTAGTATGGCAACGGTATACCGGACCATTCGGTTGTTTGAAGAGTGTAATGTTTTGGAGCGACATGACTTTGGTGATGGTCGGGTACGATTCGAAGAAGCCTCTCGAGAACATCACGATCATTTAATCGATGTAGTATCCGGCAATATTATTGAATTCCAGAACCCGGACATTGAGCGCCTGCAGCGTGAGGTTGCTCGTCAATTAGGATATGAGTTGGTCGATCATCGCCTTGAGTTATACGGTACTCCGCTGAATAAAAAAGGTGTTGATACAGAGGACGGTTAACACTGGGCGTGATGTGCGGAGGTGACGTATTTGGTTGTCTATTTGTCGACGAAGGTGCTTTACCTTCCATTTGTCCATAGCTAGTGAGCGAGTGAACTGATTATGGCTACAGCCGAACAACTTGATGATTTAAGTTACGGCATAAGATCTGGAGACCTTGAGGTTCGACTTGCTTCCTCTGAAGACGAGATCGATGCATCCCAAGAACTTCGATACCGGGTCTTCTATAATGAAATGAATGCAATTCCGAGTCGTGAAATGGCTGCGCGGCAGCGCGACTTCGATAAATTTGACTCGGCCTGTGATCACCTATTGGTAATAGATAACAGTCGCGTTGGTTTGTATGATTCCGTGGTAGGTACGTATCGATTGAGTCGACGCGAGCATGCTGGTCGCGCGGGGGGTTTTTATACTGCCGGTGAATATGATATCGCTGTTATTACCGCCCAGAGAGGCGAAATCCTCGAGCTTGGGCGTTCTTGCGTCGCGGCAGACTATCGTACTGGGCACACTATGGCCCTTCTGTGGCGCGGGATTGCTGCCTATGTTTTCAGTCACGATATTGCGTGGCTGTTTGGTTGTGCGAGCTTGAGTGGGACTAACCCAGATGAATTAGCGTTGCCACTTTCCTACTTATATCATTTTCATTTAGCACCAGAGGGATTGCGGCCTCGCGCGCTGGAGCACCTCCACACGCCGATGAACCGGTTCCCAAAGGAACAAATCGAAAAGCGGCTAGCTCGTGAACTACTGCCGCCCCTAATTAAAGGTTATCTTCGTATTGGCTGTTTTGTTGGCGACGGAGCAGTTGTTGATCACCAGTTTCAGACCACGGATGTTTGCATTGTGGTAAAAACGGAGCGGGTCACGGGAAAATACCGGCAACATTACGAGGGCAACCGCCGGCCGATTAACACCGCTTGAGTGTGCTAACCTTATGAGCGGATTGGCACATGCAGTTGCCTTTGCTCGCGCAGTCGTTTTTTTGGGCTGGACATTGTTTTGGCTACCCGTTCAGGCGATTGCACTTAAATTTGATATGCGGTTAAGTTGGTTCGTTCCGCGCCTCTATCACAGAGGGAACTGCGTTATCTTGGGTCTGCGCGTGGTTTGCCACGGCTCGCCAAGCCCGGTAAACCCTGTCCTGTTTGTGTCAAATCATAGTTCCTACCTGGACATTGTGGTTTTGGCCGCGCTCCTGGAAGCATCGTTTGTCGCAAAGCAAGAGGTTGCCGACTGGCCAGTGTTTGGGCTTTTGGCTCGGCTCAACCGTACAGTTTTCGTCCAACGAAAGGCGCGCCAAAGCCGCGAGCATCGTGATGAGATGCGTCACCGAATTGGTTCTGGTGAAAGTCTAATATTGTTTCCTGAAGGTACTAGCAGCGACGGCAATCGGGTGCTTAATTTCAACAGCACTTTTTTTAGTGTTGCGGAGAATAGGATTCAAGGTGTGCCAATCACGGTTCAGCCGATCGCGATAGCTTATACGGGTCTTGATGGGCTACCTTTAGGCCGAAGTCGCCGGCCACTTTTCGCATGGTACGGCGAAATGGATCTTGTAAGCCACTTATGGTCGGTACTTAGTCAAAGCACCGTGACCGTTGAGATTGCCTTTTTGCCGACGGTAACCATCGAAACGTGTGAATCCCGCAAGGACCTGGCGCGGCACTGCCAATTAATGGTGGCGACCTGTGTTTCTGACATGCTGAGCGGTAGGCCCGTCCAATTGATGGTGGCGTCGGCTTGACAGAGCATGGTCCAGTGCTAAAGTCAGACCGCCGGAAACCTTGGTTTTTCGGCGGTTATGGCCTTAATACACGCACCGGTGACGGTCGTGGGGGCTGGGGACGCACAACGGAACGTGGTGAGGGCAGACAAAGGTCATCGTGATCGAGCCTGAGGCGCAGAGGGTGCCGGCGAAGCAAAAAACGCAAGTCGGGCCGCGACCAACACCTAAGTCGCTTTTTATAAAAACATTTGGATGCCAGATGAATGTCTACGACTCTGACCGCATGTCGGAGTTGTTGGCTCCGTTTGGTTATGAGCCGACCTTTGTTCCAGACAATGCTGATATGGTGATTCTCAACACTTGCCATATCCGCGAAAAAGCAAGCGAAAAGTTGTTCTCCGAGTTAGGACGACTGCGGGCCCTAAAAAAGCGCCGCGCTTCTATGGGTAAACGTATGATTATTACTGTTGCCGGTTGTGTTGCGCAGGCCGCTGGGGAGGAGATAATTCGTCGCATTCCACAAGTAGACATTGTGGTTGGGCCGCAGACTTATCATCGTTTGCCCGAACTGATTGTGCGAGCTGAACGCGCGGTGAACGGGCAAATTTTGTATACAGATTTTCCCGTCGAACCTAAGTTTGACCACTTGCCTTCGGCACGCCACGTGCGTGGTGTAAGTGCGTTCCTATCTGTCCAGGAAGGCTGTGACAAATTCTGTACCTTCTGTGTTGTCCCTTATACTCGTGGAGCCGAATACTCCCGTCCGGTCGCCGACCTGATCATCGAGGCCGAGGCGCTGGTTGAAGAGGGTGTTCGAGAAATTGTCCTGCTCGGCCAAAATGTTAACGCGTATCATGGAGTTTTTGACGATGTTCAAGTTTCATCGTTAAGTAAGCTCATAGAACGCCTTGCAGATATCGAGGGGTTGGCTCGTATTCGCTATACGACTTCGCACCCTCGCGACATGGATGTGGCCCTGATTGAAGCTCATGGGAAAGTCCCTGCCTTAATGCCTTCTTTGCATTTGCCTGTTCAGTCTGGCTCTAATCGTATTTTGGGGAAGATGAACCGTGGCTATAGTGTTGACGATTATCTCCGCTTGGTCGACCGCTTGCGGACGTCATGCCCCGACATTGCACTTTCGTCAGATTTCATCGTTGGTTTTCCAGGTGAGACGGAAGTGGAGTTTGAAGCAACTATGACTCTCGTAAAACAAATTGGTTTTGCACAAGCGTATTCGTTTAAATACAGTTCACGTCCTGGCACTCCGGCGGCATCGTTGGGGAACCATGTCGATGAGGCAGTTAAAGGGGAGCGGTTGTTGACCCTTCAGGCTTTGTTGTCTGATCAGCAACACAAGTTTAATGACTCAATGATCGGACGGCGGTTGGAGGTGTTGCTGGAGAAACCCGGCCGATATCCGCGTCAATTAGTTGGCCGAAGCCCTTACCTACAGCCTGTTCATGTAGTCTCAAAAGATGATGCTGTACCGCCCCGAATAGGTGAACTTATCAAAGTGGAGATCACGGGGAGCTGTCCAAACAGCCTCGCCGGGGTTTTAGACACCAACGTTGATGGGGACGGCATTGAAAAGGAGAATTTTGTTTGATGGCTTCACCTGCATCTGCTGCGGCGCGCGAGGGTGAGGCTCCACTCTATCTGACCTTTGACGACAATCGCTTGTTGCCTGCATTATTTGGAGAACATGATGAACATCTTGCCCGCATAGAACAGGCCCTCGGGATTTGGGTGACAAGTAGGGGCAATCATGTGGCGCTGTCTGGCTCATCAAATGCAACTAATACTGCCAAAAAAGTGTTTCTTGAGTTGTACGACATGCTCAAACGTGACTTGCCCGTGGGCGGCGCAGAGGTAGAGGCAGTTCTGCGAATAACCTCCAGCGAGGGTTCGGATGGGATGCAACCTGCTAAAACTGAAGCTCTCATCCAAACACCTAAACGCACAATTTTGGCGCGTTCGCCTAATCAGGTGCGTTACGTGCGTGCGCTTAAGGAGACAGAATTGATATTTGGGATCGGCCCAGCGGGAACGGGGAAAACCTATTTAGCGGTCGCAGTAGCGTTGTCATTGATGTCGCGTGGCCATGTTGAGCGCCTGGTGTTGTCGCGCCCTGCAGTTGAGGCGGGAGAGAGACTTGGATTTTTGCCTGGAGACCTCCGCGATAAGGTTGATCCTTATCTGCACCCACTTTACGACGCACTGTATGACATGATGCCCGCGGACAAGGTCGATAATTATTTGGAAGGCGGGGATATTGAAGTTGCTCCGTTAGCGTTTATGCGTGGTCGGACATTGTCAAATGCCTTTGTAATTCTCGATGAGGCGCAAAATACAACTTCCGTCCAAATGAAAATGTTTCTGACTCGGCTCGGCGAGAACTCTCGGATGGCTGTGACTGGCGATTTATCCCAAATTGACTTGCCGAGGGGGACGCAGAGCGGTTTGGCACATGCTTTGTCGGTAGTTGGGGCTCTAGACGATACTAGGGTTGTTGAGTTTGCCAATGTCGATGTTGTTCGCCACCGCCTGGTGACAAAAATCGTGAAGGCCTACGACGCCCATGAGCGAGAGCATGCCCCTCATGCAGACATGCGGCGGAACATTGATAATGCGCGGAACGAGTGATGGACGCCAGCGACAAGTTGTCAATATCAGTACGCGTAGATGAGCGTCGGTGGTGCGAGTTGTCCATCGATGTGCGTGATTTATGTGACTGCGCTGTGAAGGCTTCCTTCGTATCGGCGGGACAAGGGGCCTATGGAGAGGTAAGTGTGCTCCTTACAAACGACCTAGCTATGTGTGAATTCAATTCACAGTACCGGGGCAGAGAGGGGCCGGCCAATGTGTTGTCATTTCCTGCCCACTTGCGTTCGGCGCATTCTAGAGTCGAGGTTGAGCCACTGTTGTGGGGGGATATCGCTATCTCTTTTGATCGGGTTAAGTATGAAGCAAAATGCGAAGCCAAACCAATCAGGGATCATACGGCCCACTTAGTTGTTCACGGCACTTTGCATCTTCTTGGTTTCGACCATAAGGAGATGTTGGATGCTGCCGCCATGGAAAGACTTGAGGTCTCGTCGCTGGCTCGGCTCGGTATTAGTGACCCGTATTGCATGGGAGCTAATGTGGAGCTTTCCGCGCTGTGAGAATGATGGTTCGGTCAACGTTGGGTGGTGTAAACGATCCGGTCCAATCCGGGTTAGGAAAACTCGCGCCACGGCGTTTGTGGAATGGGCTAAAAGCTTTGTTTGGTGTTCGTCCCAGCGAAGCGACTTTTCGGGAGTCAATAGAGGAACTGATTGAGGAACATCACGACGATGGTCTTCCTGGCGAAGTGGAAGAACGCACGATGTTCCGAAATTTGTTGGATTTCGGCCGTCTCGATGTTGCGGATGTGATGGTTCCACGCGCCGATATCGTGTCAATCCCCGCAGATATATCGCTCAATCATTTGATTTCTCTAATTTGTGAACAGGGTCATTCGCGAGTACCAGTTCACCGGGGGACGTTGGATGATGTGGCAGGCATGGTTCACATAAGGGATGTCCTAACTTTCTGGGACCGAAACGCTGACTTTGAGATCTCCTCAATTGTCCGCTCACTATTGTTTGTTCCGCCATCCATGCCGATTCAAGAGCTGCTGCTCGAAATGCGGGCAACCAAAGTTCATATGGCGCTAGTCGTAGACGAATATGGCGGGACTGATGGCTTGGTTACCATTGAGGACTTGGTTGAAGAAATCGTTGGTGAAATAGAGGATGAACATGATCGGACTGTGGAGCCAAGGCTGACTGCTCGGGCGGATGGTTTGTTTGATGCAGATGCTCGTGTGCCAGTTCCTGATTTAGAGTCTAGGTGTGGTATTGATCTACTACCGGATGCCCGAGACGAAGAGATTGATACTTTGGGCGGGTTGGTGTGCGAGCTAGCCGGGAGGGTGCCCTTACGCGGCGAGCTGATTGCTCACCCGTCCGGTATGACTTTTGAAATCGTTGATGCTGACCCACGCAGAATTCGTCGATTGCGGGTGCATCCAAAACTGGATCGCGGGGATATGCCGTCGTCCATAATTAACAAGAAAGATTAGCTCTGGAAGTGTGGGCGGAACGTCTCCACGCCGCACTCGTTCAGTTGTCCGGAGTGCGGCAATGGGGAGTTTCTGCCCTACTTGGTGCGATTGGCAGCCTGGCATTCGCGCCTTTTCACCTGGTATTTGCTCTGGTCCCGGCACTGACTGGCCTGCTTTGGTTTGTGACGTCCGTCTCGAGTCGTCGGACTGCTTTTGCGATTGGCTGGTGGTTTGGCGTGGGACATTTCGTGGCTGGCTTTTACTGGGTTGGTCAAGCTTTCAGGGCCGCCGATATTGGGGTTTGGTGGGGAAGTGTCGCGGTTGGTGCCCTCGCTGCCGCATCGGCCTTGTCGATCGCAGTGGTGGCAGTTGCATGTAATGCTGTGCGCGTTACAGGCGTAGGCCAAGTGGCGGTGTTTGCGAGCTTATGGACTTTTGCTGAATGGGGCAGGAGTTTTGTGGTGCTGGGAGGTTTTCCTTGGAATCTCATGGGTTACGTTTGGGGTTTTTCCGACAACATGATCCAAGTAGCGGCCGTGACCGGAGTGTTCGGGATAAGTGCGGTCACAGTTTTTGGCGCGGCCGTCGCCTTAACAGTAGTTAAGGTCGACGGCCGTTTTGCGTTGCGCCGTTGGATATGGGTGGGTGTTGCTGCGGCCGGGCTCACAGCCATATGGGCCGGCGGTGCACTTCGTCTAAGCAATGCGCATGAGGATATGGTGGAAGGTGTGAGATTGCGAATCGTGCAAGCCAACATTGCCCAACACCATAAGTGGCTCCCTGATCTGCGGAAGGCGCATTTCGCTGAACACTTGGCATTGACGCAAATGGCTGCAATGCAGCGAATCACTCACGTAATATGGCCCGAAACCGCGACGCCTTACGCGCTAGGTCGGGACGATCGGATCCGGCAGATGATAGGTGCAGTAACACCTCCCGATGGATTGTTGATAACAGGCGCGATCCGGATTTCGAAAGGAGAAGAGGCGCCCCAGCGGATATGGAATAGTTTGCGTGCCATATCCGTCTCTGGTGATATCGTCGGCTCCTACGACAAGATGCGGTTGGTGCCATTCGGTGAGTATGTGCCCCTTCGAGATTGGTTGCCCATTGATAAATTAGTAGAGGGAAGCCGGGATTATTCTCGTGGTAACGCCGAGCGGACGCTCGAACTGGAAGGTTTGCCCCTAGTCGGACCATTAATTTGTTTTGAGGTAATCTTTCCAGGTAGTGTGGTTGATAAAACCAAGCGTCCCCAATGGTTGCTCAATCTTACTAACGACGCTTGGTATGGGAATAGTACGGGGCCCTATCAGCATTTAGTGCAAGCACGGTTTCGCTCAGTAGAGGAGGGGCTCCCACTAATTCGTGCCGCTAACACAGGCATCTCAGCCGCCGTTGATGCGTATGGCCGCGTCGTGACTTCGTTAGGACTTGGGGAGCGTGGAGTTCTTGACACTGGGCTTCCGGTGGCCCTCGTGGGAGGCACTTTCTATGGCAAGTATGGTAATTTTCCAGTCTTGTTTGCGGTGGGTTTGATTTTTGCGATAGCGCTAGTGGGGGGCACGCGACGTGCATGAGACAATCCTTGATTTCAGCGAGGCCTCAGACATTGATCGCGTTGGACCGGTGCTCGGATTCAAATATTGGATGAGCGAAACATTGTGCAACTGCTCTCTAAATAGACCGCCATATCTGCCTTGATTAGCTCCGTGGATGTTGGTTGAGATCTGGCCGAATACAAAGGGCCTTGATTCCTTATACTGCGGGTTCTTTATACTGCACTACCTCAGATGGGTTATCTCGCTTGCAACTAACCTAGAATAGGCTACGCACAAACATGGCACTTTGAGGCTAAAAATGCCGATATCGGACTATTTATTCACCAGTGAATCCGTTTCGGAAGGTCATCCTGACAAGGTGTGCGACCTTATTTCCGATTCGATTGTTGACACTTACATGGCCGCGGATCCGCACTCCAGGGTTGCCGCGGAGACTATGGCAACGACTAATCTGATGGTCATTGCAGGTGAAACGCGTGGACCTGATATTTCCAACAAAAAAATTGAGGATGTAGCCCGCGGTGTAATTCGTGAGATCGGCTACGAGCAACCCGGGTTCCATTGGAGGGATTCATGTGTTGAGGTGCATTTACATCGCCAATCGGACGATATTGCAATGGGAGTGGATGCCATCGGCAATAAGGACGAAGGGGCGGGTGATCAAGGCATGATGTTCGGTTATGCGTGTCGCGAAACTGATGTTTTGATGCCAGCACCCATCTATTTTAGCCACGAAATTCTCCGCTCGCTTGCCCAAGCGCGTCACTCAGGAGAAGCCCCAGCCCTCGGTCCAGATTCTAAAAGCCAAGTTACTCTTCTCTATGCCAATGGTCAGCCAGTTGGCGCGACCTCCGTCGTAGTTTCGACACAACATGACGCGAATTTTGCTCAACACCAGGTTCGTGAATTGGTGCGACCACATGTGGAGAAGGTATTGCCGGAGGGTTGGATGTGTCCGGAGGCAGAACTTTACGTGAACCCGACCGGACGCTTCGTAATTGGCGGTCCGGACGGTGACTGCGGTCTCACTGGACGCAAAATTATTGTTGATACCTATGGCGGCGCGGCGCCGCATGGCGGTGGCGCTTTCTCCGGCAAAGATCCGACAAAGGTCGATCGTTCGGCGGCGTATGCGGCTAGATATTTAGCAAAGAATGTCGTTGCGGCAGGGCTTGCCGAGCGTTGCACAATTCAGCTTGCCTACGCGATTGGGGTGTCGAGGCCGTTGTCAGTGTATGTCGATGTGCATGGTACGGGTAATGTAGAAGAAAATCGGTTGTCATCGGTTTTGCAGGAGCGTGTTGATTTATCTCCACGTGGAATTCGGGAACATCTAAATCTAAATCGGCCGATATTTATGCGCACTGCGGCCTACGGTCATTTCGGTCGAAATCCAGACGCTGACGGGGGTTTTTCCTGGGAACGGTGCGACTTGGTAGAGGATCTGCGCACTGCTTGTCTGTAATTCATCGTCTGGGCTTGCCGCTTAAAGGTGGTGATGTCATGTCCAACGGGAGGCGTCGTGGGCGAGCAATGAGACCCAAGCGTCTGGCTTTAACTGAGGAGTTGCTCCCGAAGCTAGCGTTGTCGGTAGTTACAGATGATAGAGGAGGGTTAGTGCCTCTTGAATTGGCTGCACTATTTGATTCTGCACCCCGTGATATTTGGTTGGAAATCGGTTTTGGCGCTGGCGAGCACCTCGTAGCTCAAGCACGAGCTAATCCTGACGTTGGTCTGATTGGATGTGACCCTTTTTTCGAGGGTGTTGGGAAGTTGTTGTCACAGATAGATGCAGAGGGGTTGAAAAATATTCGAATTTTCCCTGGAGAGGCGCGGCGATTAATATCTGCATTGCCTGTCGCCTGTTTAGGGAAAGTATTTGCGCTATTCCCTGATCCATGGCCAAAGAAGCGCCATCATAAACGGCGGCTAGTGAACAGAGAGTTTCTGGACGCACTCGCACGTGTCATGTGTGATGACGGGGAATTTCGTTTATCGACTGACCACGATGAGCATGGTCGTTGGTTGCTCGGGTCTCCTCACGCACTTCA
>JYMV01050546.1_pt1 | contig 21058 bp, 9 predicted proteins | sample 338911 | NCBI WGS metagenome assembly JYMV01 (sample SAMN03354496, study PRJNA234377) | hydrothermal vent metagenome | biome: Deep sea; feature: Hydrothermal plumes at the Eastern Lau Spreading Center, Western Pacific Ocean; material: Seawater | place: Tonga | collected 2009 | depth 2000 m m
TTCTGCTTGATGTGAGGCATATTCTCTTTTGAAAACAAATTCTTGGCCGAACCAACTTTCTGCATCATGGATATGAGAAATCAGTTCCCAACTCTTTTTTCCTAAATCATATAGAGCGTATTCAACTGAAATATATTCGAAAATATTCGGAATCGCGCTGCCGTCGAATTTTTTGAAGACCCATTCCTTATCATCATCGGGAGAGAGCGTTAACCAACCATATTCCCAGTGCGTCATGAATTGGCGTGAACGTGAATCTATTCAACCATATCTAAGTAGAATTCCGACAGAGACCACCCGGCGTTCACCCTGTGTGATTACGCACTATGTTCCAGCGGAATAGTCTTCGTGGTAGGCTATCTGCTCGGCGGTCAGGGTATCGATATCGATTCCTTCTCCGGATAATTTGAGCGTACCCAGTTCAATATCCTGCTGTTTGGTGATATCGTGAACGATAGGTGCCATATTGCCACCTTCGGCGGCAAGCCGACACAGGGCGAGAAATTGGTTGGCAAAAGACATGTCCATCACTTCGGAGGGATGGCCTTCAGCCGCGGCGAGATTTACTAGCCTCCCTCGGGCTAACAGGAATACTCGATTTCCATTCGCCAAGGTGAATTCTTCATTATCGGTACGAATTGTCCTTACCGATGTTGCCAGTTCTTCGAGGTCAGCGATATTGATCTCGCAATCATAATGACCGGTATTGCAGATGATTGCCCCATCTTTCATCACCTCAAAGTGACGCTGAACAAGAACATCGACCATACCTGTAGCGGTACAGAAGATGTCACCGACCTTTGCGGCCTCATCCATCGGCATGACCGCAAAACCATCCATATGCGCTTTGAGAGCGGCCAATGGGTCGACCTCGCAGATGACGACTATAGCGCCCATCCCCCGGGCTCGATTCGCCAGTCCCCGACCACAATGACCGTAACCACCGACGACGAATGTCTTGCCGGCGTAGAGCACTGAAGTTGCCCTTAGAATCCCATCGAGGGTCGATTGGCCAGTGCCATGGACGTTGTCGAAGTCCCATTTGGTTGTCGCATCGTTGACCGCGATTACCGGATAGAGCAATTCACCGGCCTCGCCCATCGCCCGAAGCCGATGTACTCCGGTGGTGGTTTCCTCAGTTCCACCGATTATCCCTGCGGCACTTTCACGGCGTTCACTGTGAACACGATAGATGAGGTCGGCGCCATCATCAAGGGTCAAGGTTGGGGCGAAGTCGATGGTTTGATCGATGCAGTGATAGAAATCCTCAGTTGATTGGCCGTGCCAGGCATATACAGCATAACCCTCGCGGGCCAGCCACGCAGCAACATCATCCTGAGTCGAAAGGGGATTACATCCCGACCAACTGATCTCGGCTCCAGCCGATACCAAGGTCTCTATCAGAACCGCTGTTTCTTTGGTAACATGGAGACAACCTGCAACCCTCATACCAGTGAGAGGTTTGGTTTGCAATGCTTGCTGGCGTAAATTTGCCAGAACGGGCATCCTTGAGCGCGCCCAATCAACTCGCAGTGCACCTTCGTCAGCAAGTTCAATGTCGGCTACCTTGAAGTTCTCGCCCTCATCCATGGAACTGGGCGGTTGCATCTAGTTCTTCAACAAATTGTTTCATTGATATCCCGGTTGTTGGGCAGCGGCTTGCTGTTGGAAATGTGCAGCATATTGCTGCGCATAGGCTCGCGCAGTCTCCTCCGGATAACCTTGTGCAATCAACTGCTGCACATAGGCTTCCATCGGGTCAACCGCTGGAATACCCGCATATCCCTTGGTGACTGAACCGAATCCGGATTCATCTTCATCATCGTCGCCTCGGCGTAGCACTAGGACAGTCAGCAGAATGACGATGAGTAGGATTACTCCGCCGGCACCTAACATCAGAATGGTGGAATCCGAACCGGGATTATTGGTAGGGCCGCCACTGGCCTTCGGTTCACTCCATTCCCCGGTCTCAGTATTGTATTCCCACTCTCCGCTCCATTCGCACTCACTATCGGTATTTAGCAGCCATTCGCCGCCGGATGTGACCGCTTCAACAGGTGCGTTAACGCCTTTACAGGCAGGAAGATTCAACTCGAGATACTTGTAAATCACCCACCTCTCGCCTTCGATGATCTTGACATATACCGTCACTTTCTCAGCCTTGTTGGTATACAGGTCTGAGATGTTCAGGGAAAGTTCGAACGTATCCGAATTGCCCAAGTTGAGTGCTTGATTCCATTTTCCCTCAGCGCGCAGCGATGATACGAGGTCGCCATCGTCTTGATCGCGGTCTTCAATCGATAGGGCGACGATAATTTCCAGATCATCGTTCTCAACTCCAGACTCGACCAGTCCACTGACGTTGAACCAGTCACTGGTCACCGCTCCGGTATTGTTGTAGGTTTTGTCGAGAGTGACCTTCGGCTCACTATCGCCATGGCCTGACTCAACGACCACGAAGTAAATCTTGTACACGTCAGAAGCTCTAGTGGCTTGGTCGATGACCTGCAATTCGATTCGAATCTGCTGCTCGAAGCCATGATCACCAACCGTGACGTTGCGGAATGTGTAAGAGAATTCACCATTGGTATATCCGAATTTAGAGAAAACGTGGTCATCTCCTTCATCTCCATCGAATGGCCAGTCATAAATCACAGTCCAGATGTAGGTCTTGATTCCGTGTCCTTCAAGAGCATCAGGGTCATTACTTGCACTGGCATTGAAATTGACAATGGTCTGGTCGCCCGCATCTTCATCCAACTCTATCTGCCATAATTCCCAAGCATCGCTGCCCGGCTTGTTTTCTCGGAAGGTCACGAAGTCTGAATTTCCGCTTTCCTCAACCACAGAATAGTTGGCGAATGGCTTGAACTCATCGGCGCTGGCATCATCGGTAACCAGCGTCAATGATGCTATTCTGGCATGCCCGGCGTCATCGTGTAGGAATAACTTGAGCCCCCAAGTCTCACCCTGTCCACAATCGTCTACAATGCCATCTCCGTCGTTAGCTGAAGGAACGCAGAAGTCAGCACTCGGGCTTTCGTCAGCGCTGTGGAATGTGCCATAGGCGTTATCACTCGCATCCCATCCTGAAGGGCCAGTCAATTCCCAGTCGGCGTTCAGTATGGCCGAAGTGGTGGTCGTGTATCCGAAATCCAGATGAGCATCGCTCTTCATCGCTCTGACATCGTAGGTTGTGGTGTCGCTCGGCATCGTATCTGGCTTATTTCCATTGACGGTGATGTCGAAGCCCTTTGTCGCCTCATCAAATCCTACTGGATACTTTGTGACTTGGAATTTCAGCATGTTGGCGAGTAGCGGAGTGGTGGAATTCCACGCATCACTCTTCGCCTCAACATCGATTGTCGAGATGATGATTCCACCTTCTTGGGCGCCACATACCGAAAGAATGCTATCGTAGTCACTTCTGCTGCTCCCCATGATGCTCAAGAATTCACCACCGGAATCAATCGTTCCACCGCACAGATTTGGAATCTCTTGGCCTCCTTGTGGAATCGAATTCAATATTGCTGAGGCGAACGTATCACCGGTTGTGAAACCCTGTAGATTGGAGCGCTCTACATCCTCAAGTATCGGGTGGTACGGGTCATTTATCTCGAGGTCCGCGTAGGCGATTTCTGTTTCAGAGGTAGTGCGGTCTTGGATGTCGATATCGAATGGTAGTTCATCTTCGATTGCATTCTGATAGGGCCCAAGGTGCATTTGAAGAGTACCCCCGGCGGTGGTATAAACCTGCAATGTTTGAGCATAAGATCCCAACGTATCATAATAACCACAACCCTGCTGTGGTGCAGGGGGAGGTGGACAATCTAGAGCAGTAGATTCCTTCTGCCAAGGAATTAGGACTTTTTCGTAATGGCTGTTCAACCAACCGCTGGTAAGGTAGGTCTCCCACTCGCCCGCAGGGAATTTGGTATATGACATACCTAGGCCTTCCAAGTCTCTCAATACGTTGGAGTATCGGTTCTGTTCGTCCTCATCTGTTAGTATTGCAATGTCGATGGTGGTCTCAAACTTGGCGTAGAAGAAAAGAGGGTCACCTTTCGGAGTTCCATCGGATAATTCAGCATCGAAGGAAATGTTGTAGGTATGGCCATCAACCCAGCCATTGAATCCGCCGAAAGTGAGATCTACTCTCTCTTGTGGAATAAGGTGCTTAGACTGACCGTTGAATGCCTGGGCCGAATGAACCTCGACCCCGGTATCCATGTCGACGACATGATGGTTAAACAGATAATCACCCTCTAGGACACCATTTACCGCCAAGAATGAGAATTCATGCGTGAGCGAGTCGTCCTTTGGCATGCTGCATGCGTAGTCGGCATCCAAACAATCCAAGTACAGTTCATTACCTTTCTTCAAGTCGATGGTCACGCTTTGAATCGAGAAGATGATTCTCTCGATATTATTTGCCTCGTTGAACTCCTCTTCACCGAACCAAGAGGTTCCCGCGGTCGTGTTATCAAAAATGGATTCCACCTCGACCATGTACACTCCTTGGTTAAAGTCGTGCGAGCCGATGGTTACCTTCTGTTCGCCCTCTGCATCCAATCCCGAAACCGAGGAACTGACTACTGCATCTTGAACGAAACTGAATTCTTTGATGACGATATTGTCGAAACCGATGCCTCTAAGTCCATCGTTCAATCCATTATGACCATCATCATCTGATTGGAATTCAAATGCAACGTCGGTCAAGGTACCCTTCAGGGACATGCATTCCCGATTCCAGTCATTGCCATTTAGTGCGGTCTGGTTGAGAATGTAGAGATGGGTGAGGTCGATACTTTGGCTCTTGACCGCACCTTCACTATCGAAAAAGACATTGTAATTGCCCGCATCCTCTTGATTATTCGATGGGTCACCGATGAAGGTAATTTCTTTTTGGTCAATTTCTGTCTCGTTGATTGGGTCAATGAATCCGTCGCCATCCTCGTCGACAAAGCAAGTGCCGTCCTCATTGAAATCATTCCATTGCCCGAGTATAATACCATCGCCTAGAACACCGGCACGGTCCCAGTCGATACCGATGGAAACATAGTCATTGACTTCGTATTTGGATCCATCCAAATCGATGTAGAAGAAGGTCTCAGCGAAATAGTCGAATGATAGCGAAGCGAAATCTCCCTGCATTGCAGTCAAGTCAATGTCTTTGAGCGCGAACGACTCATTCCATACATCCTCGTATCCTAGATTAGCGCTCACTTGATGATGCCCGAACCAGTAGGCACTGCTATTGAAGAGAGGAGAGGCAGTTCCCGAATCAGTGAGGATTACACCTTGGCCATCACCACTATTATCGTCGGTATAGCGGTAGCCATTCTCGCCGCCTTCAAAGTCCTCTTCACATGTTTTGGGGGTCGGGCCACAGTTGATGTCGTTCGGCACCGCACTGTAAATTGTCGCCTCAACATCGAAGTCGACCATGGTATTTCCATAGTGGGCGACCGTGGCAATGATGTCTTGAACGCCCTCAGCATAGGTTGCTCCGGGTTCAAAGGAATCGATACTAACAACCGACGGGTCGAAGATATTCAGGGTGGTGATATAACCGGTCAACTCGTCATTTATCGGTTGTTGGTCGGGACCATAACTCAGGGTTGCACTGATGCGATATGTGGTGTCGTTGGCAAAGTTCGCCTGTATCGAGGCCTCGTATTCTTCACCCGGTTGTAGATTATTCATGTTGATATTGGACTGCTGGGTCTGCGGGTTACCGGTGAAAGCGGTGTTCTGCTTCCAGATGGTTACGTTGTCGATAGCATAGCCGTCGCGGCCTTGCCATCTTTGGTCATCGCTGCTGGAAACACTTCCTTCAAAGCCGGTGCGCAAGCGGAAACGGATATCGACGGTCTGGCCAGCCCAAGGCGAAAGGTCGAATGCGCCGACGCCCTCCTCGGTGAAGTTGCTCCAACCGTAATATGTACCAGCATTCCTGATGCCGTACCAAAGATTGCTTTCGGCGGCGGCCCCGTAGGCGTAAATCTTCTCGACCCGCTCCCTGTCGTAACCACCCCATATGCTCGAGCCGGACCAACAAGCCCCGTCTAAGAATGCAGAGGTCGGGCAATTGATTGTCGACCAACCCCTTTCTTCGCTGTAGATTTCGACCATCGCGACATCATCCCAAAGATCGCCTAGCAACCATTGGTTATTCGCATCGACACTTCCCAGTGCACCGAAGCCGAGGTGACGGAATAGTTCGACCGATAGCCAGGACCGGTCGCTACCGGATAGGTCGACGTCTTCAAGCACCATGGCTTCGTCCCAGTTGCGATCGTAACCAGACCACACGACTCCGGAATCATTGGTTTTCATCACCCCGTCCCACATGAAATTGGTAGGGTTATTTCCGGTCCAGTTAGCGGTCGAGTTGACATCGTTATTGCCCATGCTGGCGGATGGTGCACCGGTTGAGTGGTTGGTCTCTAGATGCCAGTTATTGCCATCGTGCAGATAGTCCTCGTAGGCCCAATTGCATCCACCGCCACATCCGGACTTGCTCTCGGCGCCATCCCAATCATAAGCGTATACGGTTTGGTTCTGCGAGTTGGCCTCGTCGACCACCTTCATCTCCAAGGTCAAGGTTGCCTGACCGTTGAGAACATTCATTCCGGTATTTGTGACCGTGACATTGACGTCGCGCTGGCCCTCGCCGACGGCGCCGATATAGCGGTCGACCGGTGTGATATCGATTGATGAGACCTCCAAGTCGATATTATCCATCTCTACGATTGTTATGGTATCGTACTGACCGGCCCAGCCAGAGTTGTCGATCCAATTGCCGAAGTTGTAACTGGTATGACCGACGACGATATCCAGCGGGCTTGAAGCCCCTCCGACAAGTTGCCCGACCTCAGCCGTAAGTGGGCGGCGACCGGTATTATAGGACAGTGAATTCAAGTGACCGCCACTTCCATCTGACAGTGTCACCTGTACCGTCGAAGGTGGGGTGAGGTAGTAATTTCCTTCAACCGATCCGGAACTGCTGGTCGAATTAATCTGCTCGGCGATGGTCGGATTGATGAAATCGGCTTCGCCATCTCCATTGAGGTCGGCTATCGTTAATTCGTAGGTGATATAGGGTCCGATATAGACCTGCGAAGTGGACGACCAAGTTCCACTGCTGGAACTCGTTCGGTAGGTCACATTCTCGGTATTCTCCTGGGTCTGGGCCATCACGTCGATGTCGCCATCGCCATTGATGTCGGCGATGTTGAAACCACCCCAGCCGTTTCCAAACGCCCACGGGCCGTTCATTGTTGCTGTGCTGGTGGTGGCGGGGAAAGTATTGGTCAGACACGAGTATTCCATTACCGATACGTTATCGTCATTACCGAATGTAGTGTACTGCCCGGTTTGATAATTTGCTCCACGCAAGACCAGGAACCAAACATCCAAATCGGTACATTGGCCACCCAAGTTGGTTTCGGTCTCGCCGAAATCACCGAGTTCAAAGTCGATGAATCGAGCTTGGGTCGAGGCACCTAGATTCGTCGCAGAACCTTGTTGGTTAGATGATGTAATAGGCCCGCGGTAGGTGACAAGGCGTTGGGTGGTGATATCGGGCAGAAGGTCGAGAACGACAATATCGTCGGTACCGTCCTTATCGACGTCATCTACCGCCAGGTCCCAGGCCCAGAAGTGGGTGAAACGGGCTTTGATTGAGAACGTACCTGCTTCACAGCCGTCATTTTCGAGTATGGTAACGTTACCCGGTTGACCAGCCGGTTGACCTGAGTCGTCGGTCCTGAATGGGTTATTGCGCTGGAAGATGACAATATCATCAACCCCGTCACCGGTCACATCCCCGGTTTCGACCATGCGTACCCAGGCGAATTCTTCCCACTCGGCATTGTGGCTCTGGTTCCCCGATACCCAGATGTCATCGCGCTGGCTGAAATCACCATTATCATTCCACAGCACACTCATCGAGTGGGTGCCTTCGGTCGCCAGAGCGATATCTTGGTCGCCATCACAATCGAAGTCGCCGAAGGCGATATCCTCAGGGTCGCGATTAGTCGTATAACTTCGTGCGATTGAGGCGCTGGTAAAGGTCGCAGAAGCTGCAATTGAAAACAACATTATCAGCACCAAACCGATACTTCGGGCGCGCTTGGCTAGTTGCTCGTTCTTCATCGACATCATCGTCATCGACGTTTCGGTATTCATCGATGTATTAAATCCCTCCCCTTACGCGTGACTGGTGCGCGCCAGAAAATGAAGTGCAGTTGGCCGATTATGATACTCGTACGCCGATTTGATTCACATCCGTGAATCGAGCCATTTCGGATTGGGGCCGTAGCCAGTTCTGTCACCGCCGTGCACCTTCACCAATTTTCCCTGCCGAAACAGATTCTCGAGCCATAGATCCAATTCCATGCCAGCGCGGTCCCCGAGCAGAGAGGACGACGACTTTTCGATGGTCTCCAACGCCAGCGCCGATAGCCCATACTTGCGCACGACAATCCGCATCAATTCTCGCAACCATGCCTCTGCCATAGGGTCACTGACCAGTGGTCCTTGAGCCGGAAGAGGTTCTTCTATTCCCTCCAGGTCCATGGCCAATTGTTGGGCATTGGGTTTGTCGGGAATCTCTATTCCCAGTTTCGCCATTTCAGCGTGTACATCGAGCGAGCCTATCGGCCTGCGCACGACCGGGATTCGGCCCGGGTCTGGCGGTGGCCCCATATCGATAGGTTCAGAGTCGGGAAGTATCTCAGTATCATCATCGAGTTGCAGGTCTTCTTCAGATTCATCGACTTCATCATCTAGTTCTTTGGCATCAGAACTGCGATTGAGTGAAACGGCATTTGCGGCGAGAGGTTGCAACCATCCGGCATCGGAAAGACCGAGTTCTTCCCGAATATTCCCTACCCACTCGGCATCACCTTCGAGCCGAATATCGATATTCTCGTCTGGGAGCCGGAACAGAAAGCGCACCGGCCCGCGAATTTCTCCGCTCATGCACCATCGCTCGCAGGCTAGGCCATGAACCCATCGATTTCGCTGACTCCGCATGGCAATCATTGACGGCATAGAGGTGATTGGTGAGTGGAAGAGGGGGTGTTATGGTGGCCGAGGGGCGGCTGGTGGAGGCAAAGAATCACTCTAGTGCCATCTTACGAATCACCGTATGCAGTATCCCACCATTTCTGTAGTATTCGACATCGACCGGCGTGTCGAGCCGAATCTGGGCGCGAAAGGTCGTTTGCCTGCCTTCTTGGCCGGTCGCGGTGATGTCCAACCATTGCAGTGGCTCGACCGTATCATCGATTGGCAGGTCGAAATATTCACTGCCATCAAGTCCTAGAGAATCAGCGTCCTCACCTTCTGCAAAACACAGTGGTAGTACTCCCATGCCGACTAGATTAGAGCGGTGAATGCGCTCATATGAAGTTGCGATGACCGCTTTGACGCCGAGTAACAGAGTACCTTTGGCAGCCCAGTCGCGGGATGAACCGGTGCCATATTGCGAGCCTGCCAAAACCACTAGTGGTGTGGATTCTTCGCCGTATTGTAGTGCCGCATCGTAGATGGAAAGAACTTCTCCGGTGGGAAAGTGGGTAGTGAATCCGCCTTCGGTCCCAGGTGCTAATAGGTTGCGAATTCTCACGTTAGCGAAGGTCCCTCGAACCATCACCTCGTGGTTTCCGCGGCGGCTGCCGAAGGAATTGAAATCACGCGGGGCAACGCCGTGTTCCACCAGATACTGACCGGCGGAGCCGGAGTGTGGAAAGGCACCGGCTGGTGAGATGTGGTCGGTGGTGATTGAGTCACCCAATTTGAGTAGACAGCGGGCCGCCACAATAGGGGTAATCGGGGTGATTTCGGGGGTTATTCCAGCGAAGAAAGTCGGAAGGCGGATGTAGGTCGAGTCTTCCTCCCAGGGGTAGAGGTCGCTGGCTGAAACTGGGATGGCATCCCACTTTTCTTCCTGCATTATACTTGCATATCTTTCGGTGAACATCTCAGGGGTAATGGAGAGGCGGATGGTCTCCCCGATCTCCTCATCGCTGGGCCAGATGTCTGCCAGCATTACCGGTTTTCCTTCACCATCATGGCCGAGCGGCTCACTGGCCATGTCGATATCCAAGGTTCCAGCTAGAGCATAGGCCACCACCAGAGGAGGGCTGGCAAGATATGAGGCCTGGACCTTCTGATGTATTCTGCCTTCAAAGTTACGATTGCCGGAAAGTACCGAGGCGGCGACCAGATGACCTGCATCGATAGCCGCCTCGATCGGCGGTTCCAGCGGTCCTGAATTTCCGATACAAGTCGTGCAACCATAGCCGACCGTGTTGAATCCCAAAGCGGATAGATCACCGTCCAATCCTGAGGCTCGGTAATAATCCGTGACCACTCTTGAGCCCGGAGCGAGCGAGGTTTTCACCCACGGTTTGACCTCAAGGCCTCGGGCTCTGGCGTTTCTTGCCACCAGACCTGCGGCAAGCATCACGCTGGGGTTGCTGGTATTGGTGCACGAGGTGATTGCGGCGATTACGACATCGCCGTGTCGTAAGCAATAATCCGTGCCTTCTACCGGTACTTTGAGAGCCACTTCATCGGCTGAAATCCCATGCCCATGATGACCGAGGGGGGCGCTCAGACTGTCGTGCCAGTGCGCCTTCATCGCCACCAGTTCAACCCTGTCCTGGGGTCGCTTCGGTCCAGCCAGAGCGGGCTCCACCTCGGACAGGTCCTGCACAAGGGTTGTGGTGTACTCCGGAGTCGGCTGTTCGGACGAATACCACAGGTGATTCGCTCGGCAATATGCTTCGACATTTGCCACTTGCACCTCACTTCTGCCCGAGAGGCGCAAATAATCCAGCGTCACTTCATCGACCGGGAAGAAACCACAGGTGGCGCCATATTCAGGTGCCATATTGGCGATAGTCGCACGGTCGGGAAGCGAAAGTGCGGCCATGCCAGTACCGAAAAACTCGACAAATTTACCGACCACGCCGTGTTCCCGCAACAATTCCACGATTCGTAATGTCATGTCGGTCGCCGAAACACCTGGTTTTAATTTCCCGGTCAATTCAAAGCCAACGACATCCGGTGCGAGCATGTAAATCGGTTGGCCGAGCATGACCGCTTCGGCTTCAATGCCGCCAACTCCCCAGCCGAGGACGCCCAACCCGTTGATCATCGTCGTGTGGCTATCGGTGCCCACCAGTGAGTCTGCGAGCCAACAACCGTCCTCTTCACGGGCGACATCGGCAATCCACTCAAGATTTACTTGGTGGACAATCCCCCTCCCCGGGGGGATGGCACGGAATCTTTCAAGACTCTTCTGACCCCATTTGAGGAATTTATAACGCTCCATATTTCTCTCGTATTCAATTTCCAGATTGCGCTCCTTGGCATCGGCGAAAATACCGGAGTAATCCACCTGCACGCTATGGTCGATGACCAGATCAACCGGAACCTGGGGATTGACTTTTTTCGGATCTCCACCCAGGACCACCATCGCGTCGCGCAGAGCGGCGATATCGACCACCGCCGGAACCCCGGTGAAATCTTGAAGAAGTACCCTTGAAGGGGTGAAGGGAATCTCTTCCCTCACCGCCTTGGCCTGCCATCCAGCGATGCGAATAACATCATCTTCAGTGACGAGAAACCCATCACATCGACGCAGTGCCGCCTCAAGCAGAATGCGGATGGTGAAGGGTAGTTTGGCCAGGTCACAATGCCCCCCTTCCTCAAGCGCAGAAATGGCGGCAAAAGTGGCGCCGCTGCCATCACCCAAGGTAAATTCCCGACGGGCGCCGAAAGGGTTGTAGTCGGACATGGTAAATCCCTACGAGTCACCGATGGCGACTCCCCACATGAAGCATACGCTCTATGCTCTTGCTTTTCAAAGTCCGAACCAGGACAATAATCCGCCCTGTTCCTCGACCAGTTTTGCTTCAACCAGAGTGACCGTATGAACCGCTTTGGCTGTATCAGGGTCTGATTGGTCAGGTGGGTCGCGACAGGTCGGGTCGTTCACACCACCACACTGTACCTGAGAAATCGCATCGATGACGGCGATACCGGTAGTCTCGACTCCATCGATGGTGCCAGAGTGAGCAAAACCGAATGCGGTATACTGTCCATCCAGAGAGGCGGCTCCCTGGGTGTCGACGAGATAGAATTGGCTACCCGCCGAGTTTTCATCACTACTGCGAGCCGCTGCGATGACTCCTGCATCATGCGGCTCACCAAATTCTGCCGGCACTTTCCAATTGGTCTGTTCGGGACAATCTTCGGCTTGTTCAACCCCGGCGCCGGATTGACAATATCCGAAGTATTCTGCGGCATAGCCACCACTACCGGATTTATGCTCGATATCGCCGCCCTGAATCATGAAATTATCTACTAATCTATGAAAAATGGTTGAATCGTAATTCCCCTGCTCTACGTGCAGACGGAAGTTCTTGGCATGGATTGGGGTGTTGGTATCGTCGAGGCTGATGGTGACGGTGCCGATGTGGTCATTGCCATTTGCATCGGTCCAGGTAATCGTCATCTCGACATCGCCAGACAACTCACCGCTCTCTTCGGCCATTGCATATTTGATTCCGGCCAACAGAATCAGGAAGGCGACTGGAATCACCAATAAACCGATTAAGGTCGGGGTGCCATCCTTGAATAGAGGTGGCAATGTGGTTTCGCTTATACTACGGTTCTGCATCTCATTCAGCAAGGTGTCGAGAGCACTGCGTGTTGGCTTTGAGCCTGGGTCAATTTTCAGCGCCCGATAATAGTGACTGCGGGCTTGGCGGTACAGCGATTTCGGCTTTGCCGCATCCGAAGAGCGTGCTAATCCCAACTTGGCATCGCCGGCCAATTTCCAGGTCTCGGCGTGCTCGCCTTGCGAATCTTTGCGACGCAATAATTCCAATGCTTCCTCTTGCTTGCTCTTGTCGAGAAGTTTCTCAACATCTTTCCACAAGTCTTTATCTGTCTGCGGGTTATTCATCGCATTCTTTCCAGCGCTCGCCATCGACCTGCCGACAGGCGAACCTGTTTTGAAACCGCCGTAAGCATTTTCCGGAACAGGACGCAAGAGCAATACTTTGAAAGTGCGTATTCAAGGCGCAATACGTGTCGAAGGAGGCAGGAAGGCAACATTGGAATAATCCAAACTTCTTAAGCCACCGCGACAAAAGGGGAATTCACAGATGGATACCATCGTTAACGACTTCACAATAAACATTGCCACAGCCAATGGAACCGGGTCACAATCGGCCAATCTCGTCCTACTCAAAACTATGTTCGACATGGGTGTTCCAGTAAGTGGAAAAAACCTCTTCCCGAGTAATATCTCCGGCTTGCCCACTTGGTATATCATCCGCGTTTCCGACGCCGGATACCAAGCTCCGGGCGACCGCACCCACATCAAGATAATGATGAATGCAGACACATGGCAAAAGGACATCGACTCATGCGAGGCTGAAACGGTGATAGTCTACAATAGTGATGTGAAGTTGCCGGTCGAGAGAGATGATTGCGTGGTACTGGGACTACCGATGACCTCGATGGCGAGAAAAATCAACCCGAAACTGGCACGGATGATCGCTAATATGTACTACGTTGGTGCCTTGGTACACCTTTTGGATATCGACATCGCAAGTGTACAAGCCCTATTGGAGCGGCAATTCAAGGGAAAGACCCGCGCCATCGAGATGAATATGCGTGCTATTGATGAAGGTCGCGCTTACGCTGAGGAAAACTTCGGTAATCCACAACCATTCCGTATCGAGGAGCGCGAGAAGATTGAGGGGCAATTCCTGATAGATGGTAACGAGGCTACTGCACTGGGCTCGATTTATGGCGGTGTGAATCTTCTTTCTTGGTATCCGATTACCCCTTCTTCCTCCCTCGCCGAAGGCATCATTGAATGGTTACCGGAACTTCGCAATACCGAAGACGGTAAATCGACATGTGCGGTTATCCAGGCTGAGGATGAATTGGCCGCGGTGGGGATGGTGGTCGGTGCTGGATGGGGAGGTGCAAGGGGGATGACCTGCACTTCGGGGGCCGGGATTTCTTTGATGTCCGAATTTATCGGATTAGCATATTTTGCTGAGATTCCATGCGTCATCTGGGACGTCAACCGCGTCGGACCATCGACCGGATTGCCGACCAGAACCCAGCAGGGCGACCTGAACCTTCTGCGCGAGGCGAGCCACGGTGATACCGATCACATCATTCTCATACCCGGCAATGTCGAGGAGTGTTTTGAATTCGCGTGGCGGGCATTTGAATACTCGGAGCGTTACCAAACACTGGTTTTCGGTTTCAGTGATTTGGATTTGGGGATGAATAGTTGGGTCTGCAATGGCTTTGAATATCCTTCGGAACCCATTGAGCGTGGCAAAGTCATTCGTACTCAAGAGCAACTGGATGCGGTCGAGAAATACGGACGCTACCGTGATGTTGATGGTGATGGCGTCCCATACCGAACCCTTCCAGGCTCAGGGCTGGCACCGATTCTCACCCGCGGCACCGGACATGACGAAGACGGCGTCTATTCGGAGGAACCTGAGGTTTACCGGCAGTTGATGAAGCGCTTGAAGCGTAAGATAAACAACGCTCGGAGCGAACTTCCTGTTCCGATATTACGAGAAGAAGAGGAACTTGATATCGGCATCATCTACTATGGTTCAATGGAGACTACTATTCAAGAAATCGATGATATCATCGAAGATACCGGCGTCAAGGTCTCACAGTGCCGGGTCAGAGCCCTCCCTCTACACCCAGAGGTTGAAGCCTTCGTCGAGCGCCATGAGAGGGTGATTGTGCTTGAGATTAACCGTGACGGGCAGATGTACGGAGTGTTGCGAAAAGAATTGCCTATTCATCTCGTGCCAAAAGTTATGAGTGTTGCATATAGCGATGGTATGCCACCTAGGGCACAGTTTTTCGCAGAACGAATAATGCGAACCCTTGAGGAGTTGAAAGTATGAGCATCAAATTAAACGTGATTAATCTTGAAAAGTCAGAGTATACAGGTGGCAAATCTTCACTCTGCCCGGGTTGTGGGCATGACCAGATTTCCAAGGTCATCATCCAAGCTGCATGGGAGAATGGAATTCCCCCGGAAGGAATTGCCAAGATGAGTGGAATCGGTTGCTCGTCAAAAACCCCAGCGTATTTCCTCGGCAAATCACATGGTTTCAATACCGTCCACGGCAGAATGCCTTCTGTGACCACGGGCGCGGCGATGGCCAACAAGAATCTGCTATATATCGGCGTCTCAGGAGATGGTGATACCGCCAGTATCGGAATTGGTCAGTTCATCCACGCTATCCGCAGAAATCTGAATATGGTATACATCATCGAGAATAACGGTGTCTATGGCCTTACCAAGGGTCAGTATAGCGCCACCATGGAACGCGGTTCGACCAAGCGTAAAGGTCAGCCAAATGACCAACCGCCAATCGATTTGTGTAAAATGGCAATCAATCTGGGTTGCGGCTTCGTCGCCCGCTCTTTCAGTGGCTCAAAAAAGCAATTGACGGCATTGATAAAGGCCGGGATGAGCCATAATGGTATGGCAATCATCGACGTAATCAGTCCTTGTGTGACCTTTGCCAACAACGATGAATCATACCGCTCTTATGGCTATGTGAAAGACAATGAGGAGCAGCTGCACGTTGCCGACTACATCCCTCATTTTTCCCCGATTGCCGAGGTTGAAATCCCCCAAGGGGAGTACAAAGACATCGACTTATTCGATGGTAGTACTCTGCGATTGGAAACAATTTCCGATAGCCACGACACGTCAGATGCAGTAGCTGCACTTTCGGCCATTCATTATGCCGAACAGCAGGGGAAACACGTCACAGGTCTGCTATTTTTTGCAGACGGCATCCCGACGGCAGATGAAATTCAAGGTTTGGTCGACATTCCATTATCATCCCTGCCGGCAGAATTAATGCGGCCAAGCCGTGCCAAGCATGACCAGTTAATGAGAAAATTAATCAGTTGAGAATTGAGCACCGTGGATGCTATACGCTTCAACTTCAACGGCAGTGTGTGGACCCTCTCGATTTAGTTTACCTCGCAATCCTCGGTGGCGGATTCACTTTGGGTTTCATGAGAATCATCTTTTTCCGTAGGACTCGAAAAATAAGGGACCAGATTGTTGGCCCCCCTGAACCCAGTGATGAGGATTTTCCTTCTGAGAGGGTTGAGATGCTCGAAGAGCCTGAGCGGCCACGAATCGATATTGAATGGCATACCCTGAATCTTCCCGATGTCGATTTTGAGCGTGCCGAACCACCGGTTGAAGAGCCACCCGAAGGTGAAAATGCTGTGACAGGAGAGGATGGGCGTGTGGAAATACACGACTTGCGGGACGAGTGGATAGAGGTGAATGAGGAGATATTCGATGAGGGGGCTGATTCGGTATTGGCCACCAGTTCCACGGAAGAAGATATTGAAGTGGGTTCTCTCGATGATGAACAAAGCGATGAGTTCGATGAGCGTCTCGAGCGAGAAGGTGCAATGACCGGAAGTGTACAGGTTACTCTGTTATGGGATAATTACAATGATTTGGATCTGCACGTATTCTGTGCTTCAGGTGAGAGGATTTACTTCAACAACCGAACCTCAGAATGTGGCGGCAACCTCGATATTGACATGAATATCAAGCCGACCTCGAGGAAACCGATTGAAAACGTATTTTGGAAGTTCATGCCGCCGGATGGCGAGTATCGAATCTGCATCCATCACTATGCTCGTCATCGAAGATGGAAGACCAAGGACCCGACGAAGTTCAGTGTAAGGGTGCAGATCGGTGATGAAGTCAATGAATACAAGGGTAGTATCACCAAGGGCGACCCAATGCTGACGGTGACCAAATTCACCATCGATCATGCGCAGGAAGAGAAGGGAGATATGGCGCAGGATGAAAATAAAGCCGATGCCTGGGAAGAGGAGTGAGGGCGACGGTACGAATAGAAGTATCACGAATATCGACCTCAAAGCGAAGGACGAACTTCGTAACGCCATGCAACGGCCTTCGAGATAGTCCCTCACGGATTCGAACCGTGGTCGGGGGGACCAGAACCCCCCATGATGGACCGCTACACTAAGGGACTTTCAAGGTGGCGAATCAATATCCATATTTCAAACCCTTGTGCCCGCCTAGAGGAAACCATAGGCGTACCTCGATACCCATCCGAGCATAAGGATGGTCATGAACCAACTCAGCGTCAAGCGCATTCTCGCTTGCCTAGAGGCTTTTTTCACCGCTGCTTCCTCCATATGTTCCTGCAATGGAGCGAGCGGGTCAGCACGGCTCATGCACTGCGATTACCCCCGTAGCCTTCAAGCCCGATGGCGACCGGCGGGCATCATGAGCGAAGTTCCGAGCGGTTTGGAGGTGGCGATGCCAGAACCGCGCCCGGTACGCCCTTCCTCTTCGTTGATGCTCACCCGGGACGGGGTTGAAGGGGTAGAGGTCTTACTTTGTAGGCGGGTCGATGAATTGCCGGCATTTGCTGGATATTGGTCATTTCCCGGGGGTGGGGTGAGCCGGGTTGACTTTTCCTCAGCCGAAACCCTTCTCGGTGGAATGGCCGACCGAGATTTGGCTGCCAACTTGGTTGGAATGATGCGGGAATTGGTCGAAGAATTGGGTTGGGTCATTGAGGATGGGAGTATTGAAAATGCCGATTCTGAGGCGCGAAACAATGTCCTTGCCTCCAAGGGTGGGTGGCTGGCCGAGGTCGAAAGTGGTAGATTGCCCTGTGATTATGCCGGGTTGACTACCATTGGTCGGCGAATAACCCCGAACTTCGCCCCGATTCGTTTCGACAATCGATTTCTGCATTTCCATGCCGGCTCGGGCGAAGACGTGCCTGAGCCGAATCTAGGTGGGCAAACCGAATTTGATTCCCACCGCTGGGCGCGACCGAGCCAATTCCTTGATGAATGGCGCGAGAATACCATCAAGATTCCACCACCAATCATCACCGTATTACTGGAACTCGAGGAATTATTACCGAAGTACCGACAAGAAATCTCGCTCACCGTCAAAGAACTGTCCGCTCGTGGCGAGGAGAAACCAATACTCTTCGCTCATGGGGTAGAATGCATTCCGGTCCCGACCCACACCCTGCCGCCGGCATCGACTACCAATACCTACCTTCTCGGTATTGGGGGTGACCATATCATCGTCGATGCCGCGGCGAGAACCGCCGAGGGTTTGGCTATGATAAGTAGAGCAGTGGAGCGAATTAGGAATAGTGGTGGTCGAGTAATCGGCCTACTATTCACCCATCGCCATCTCGACCATGTCGGAGATATAGCCGAGTTACAGAAACTAGGCCCTTTCCCGGTACTGGCCAGTGCCGAGACCGCCGAAGCAATACCTTGCAAGGTCAAGACAATTCTTGCCGATGGCGACATCATTTCTCTTCCCGGCACTGATGCCACTCAAGAATGGCGAGTCCTGATTACCCCGGGTCATTGCCCGGGTCATATCTGTCTGATAAACGATTCAGGACTGGTAGCAGGAGATATGGTTGCGGGAATAGGGACGATTCTGATACCGCCCGAAGAGGGCAATATGGAACAGTATCTCGAGCAGTTGGTACGCTTGGCAGAGATGCAACCTCACTTGATTTTCCCCAGCCACGGTGTGGTATTACCGCTGCCTGAGAAGACCTTCAAGCACTATATCGAGCACCGCCGTAAACGCCACCAACTGGTACTTGAAGCGGTTTTTTCGGGGACTACTGAGTTGAGTGAAATCTCGCGATTCGCCTATTTCGATAGCCCAGAGGCCCACCCCGGTCTAGCGCGTCAGCAGACCCTGTCGCATTTGCTCTCACACGCTCGCACCGGTGCTCTTGAGCAACGTGGGGATGGCTGGCATACCCGGTGAAAAACCTCCTTGCAGGCGATGGCCTCTTGAGCCACGCACTACGCAGGTGGACTGGGTGCGACTATGCGGGAGGAGATGTCGGGTCTCGACTTGCGTCAGGTGGTAGCAGAATTATCCGAATATGTCGGTGCTCATTGTAAGAAGATTTACCAGCCGCATCACGAGCAGTTGGTATTGCGCATAAAACCGAGGGAAAAGTCACCTCAGGACCTGGTGATCGTACGCGGTAAGCGGGTCTACCTGTCAAGGCGAGATCGACCGATGCCGACGCAGCCGGCGCCGTTTGCGATGTTGTTGCGCAAGCATCTGGGTAATGGGCGACTGACCGCGGTATCACAACATGGATTTGACCGCATCATCACTTTAGATTTTGATACCAAGGATGGTCCCAGACATTTAATCATCGAATGTTTTCGCGATGGCAACGTAATCCTTGCTGATTCGACTTTCACCATCATTCAGCCACTGACCCATGCGCGCTATTCTGGTCGGATTCTGAAAAAGGGAGAGCCGTATCAGTTCCCCCCGGTGGCAATCGACCCTCACGACCTCGATACTGATGCGCTTCAGAGGTTATTGCGCGAATCAAAGCGTAATGTCGTACGAACATTGGCCGGTCGAGCCAGTCTCGGTGGGCCTTTGGCGAATGCGGTATTGCAGATGTCGGGGATAAGTGGAGATGTCGCGGCGGAAAAAATCGCCGAGGATACTGGAACGGTTGGGAAGATTTCAACCGCCCTATCGGGAATTCTCGCAGAATTGTCCGTAGCCGGTGATGAGGTCCCCGGTGGTTGGCTGATACTGCCGATGGAGAAACTGGACCTCGGTGAAGAAGAAGTCGATATCGCCCGATATGCGGTCGAAGCCAGTCCGGTGCAGTTGCCAGCACATGGGGAATTCCATTGCCTCCCCTATCCACGATTCGTCGATGCCGTCGATGCTTGGATGGGAAACCACGATGCTGCGGCCTTAGCCAGGCGCCAGAGCGAAGCGGTCGAGACTATTGGCGGGCGAGCCCCAAGTACCGAAGCCGAGACCTTGGAGAGGCGTTTTTCGCAACAGAAATCAGCCTTGCAAGGGTTTTCTGACAAGATACGAAGACAGCAGGAATATGGCCATGCGATTCATAATAATTGGAGCCATGTGGAGGAATTGCTCACCCAAGTAAATGATGAGGTCGAAAGCAATGGTTGGGAGGTTGCCCTCAGTCGATTCAAAGATATTCCTTGGATTGAATCAGGAGATCCTGCAAAAAGTTCGATTGTTGCCATTTTACCAGATGAGAACGGCGCCGCAGAGGGAGCAAAAGTAACTCTATTTCTAAGCATGTCGGTACACCAGAATGCTCAGCAGTACTTTGAAACTGCTAATAAGCACAAGGATAAATCAAAAGGCGCTGAAGTGGCATTAAATGAAACCGAGAATCTGTTACAGCGGGCGCAGAAAAAAGAGTCCAAACGTAAGGAAACCGGTCAGGTGGCACGGGTAAAGAGAACCAAGCGACTATGGTTTGAGAACCATCGCTGGACGATTCTTGATGGAATGCATCTGCTGATTGGTGGGCGCGATGCTAAGGGTAACGATACGATAGTCAAGAAGCATCTCAAAGGCGATGACAGATACGTGCACGCCGACCTTCACGGTGCGCCTTCGTGTGCGATGAAACTGCAAACGGGATTCGCTGTCGACCCGAATCCTCCGGCCAACCTACCACCTGGGGTTACAGCCTATCGGCTAAGTGATAATATCGAAGTGGCCGATTTCAGCGATACCGCGCGCCAGCAAGCGGCAACGATGGCACTGTGCTGGAGCCGAGGGTGGAGTGGTGGAGGTGGTGCCGGCACCGCGTTCATTGTCAAGCCCGGCCAAGTGAGTAAACAAGCCGAGAGCGGCGAGTATGTCGCCAAAGGAGCATTCATCGTCCGTGGAGCAAGAACTTGGTTCAAGGACTTGCGCTTGAAACTCGGGCTGGGCTTGGTCTGCATCAATGGCATTCCATTATTGATGGCTGGAACCCATGTGCAGGTTGCGGCACTCTGCGACAGATGGGTAGAGTTGATTCCCGGGCGAAGCAAGCGAGAACGCATCGCCAGTAGATTGAGTAAAGTCACGGGTCTAGCGGTTGACGATATCGTTCCGGTGATTCCCGGA
>JYMV01024165.1_pt1 | contig 21052 bp, 32 predicted proteins | sample 338911 | NCBI WGS metagenome assembly JYMV01 (sample SAMN03354496, study PRJNA234377) | hydrothermal vent metagenome | biome: Deep sea; feature: Hydrothermal plumes at the Eastern Lau Spreading Center, Western Pacific Ocean; material: Seawater | place: Tonga | collected 2009 | depth 2000 m m
CTAAAGAGATGCAGCTTTGGATTAAGTGGGAAGGTGGAGTTAAGGGTGTGTTTGTCACACAGATAATGAACTACCCACAGATGAAAATACTGCTCGTACTTGTACTAGGTGGTAAGAATTTTAAATTATGGCGAGATGAAGTAGATGAATTATTACAAAGATATGCTAAAGCAAACAACTGCAAACATATTGAATTTTATGGAAGAAAAGGTTGGGGTAGTTACCTCAAAGATATTAATTATAAAGAACAAGCTAGAGTCTATTCTAAGGAGATAAGATGAGTAAAGGACCGCAAGTATCAACAACAAGCAAAGAACCTTGGAAGGAGCAGAGTCCATATTTAAAGGATATGTTCGCAGGGGCTGCTGATTTATATAATAATTACAACCCTTCATACTATGGTGGTGATGCAGTAGCAGACTTAACAGATGCTCAGAATCTAGGCATATCTGGTATGCAAGACTGGGCACAACAAGGAAAGTCTCAGGTACTAGACCCTGCATTACAAGCATTCCAATACGGTACTGGGTCAAACATCTTAGACGTGGCTAACAATCCTTATGTAACAGGTATGGCACAGGCTGCAGCAAGAGACGCATACTCTTCACTGCCTAGTATATTTGGTGACATCAGGAGTGGTTCTGTCTTATCAGGTGGTTATGGTGGTGGTAGACAAGGAATTGCAGAAGGCAACGCTATTGGTACTGCCAACCAGAATGCTATTGATGCAACAGCTAACATCTACGGTAATGCTTATGGTCAAGGACTTCAACACCAAGGTAACGTACTTGGTATGGCTGGTGGTCTTATGGACTTGGGCAACTACGGTAATGAATTGCTTATGAATGCTGGTGGTGTACAACAAGCACAGAGCCAATCAGAGACAGATGCTCTTATGGATAAGCACGCTTGGGAGCAGAACTTACCTTATCAACAACTGGAGAACTACCAGAACGTTATTGGTGGTTACCAGTGGGGTGGTGAAGGAACTAGTACACAGCCTGGTAAGGACTACACAGGTGAGGTTGTACAAGCTATTGCTATGTCAGATGAACGACTTAAGAAGAATATCAACAAGGTTGGTCAGCTTCCTTCAGGACTTGGTATATATTCTTGGGACTGGAGAGATGGTGCTGAGAAGTTAGGTGCTGATATGAAACATACTGTTGGTGTGATTGCTCAAGAGGTTAAGAAGTTATTACCAGATGCAGTATCTAAAACTAGTGAGGGTTTCTACCAAGTAGATTACTCTAAGGTTGTTTAGTTATGTTTGATAATATATGGGGCTACCTTCCTGATGAGTTCAAAGGGTATGGTGCAGACTTAAGTAATTACTTTCAAGGTGATAGTTCTATTAGACAGGACTTACTTAAACAGACACAACCAGAAGCAGGAGGTTACTTTCAAAAGGCTGGCTTCTGGGGTGATGGCACAACACCAGAGCAGGATGAAGAAGGTAAGTGGACTAACAATAATCTGTTTGGTATATCTGATGCAAATAAAGAGATGTATTCTAAGTTTGGTGAGCGTATGAATAAGTCTAATCAGAACAGAATGTCACACAATCAAGCAGGACTAGATGCTCTGAGGAATAGGATGGCAACTGGTCAGACTGGTGCAGGTCAACAGCGTATGTGTAGTATATTAGACCCGCAGTGCAATCAATTATATAATAATCTCAGGAGATAGATAATGCCTTGTTATGATTTAAACGGAAACACAGTACCCGGTACTCCACAAACCTGTGATTCTTTAGGTGGTGTGTGGAGAGACGGAGTTCCTCAGAGCTTACAACAGCCAGAGGAAACAGTAGTTGCTCCTGGTATGAACTACAACGGTAAGCCTATAGAAGGTAAGTCTAAGTATCCTAATCTGTTTGAGAATGGTGGTGGTATGGCTACAAACACTAACAAACCACAAGCAACATATAGCACTACAGATATAGATAATAGTCTTAAGGGTATTAACCAATTCTTCCACTCTGCTATTGACAAAGAGTTTGATGGTGGATTTATGGGCTTTAACCCTATAAACAATATAGCACATAACTCTATTAGTAAGCATATGTCTTCCTATAGTAACCCAAACCAAGTCACTCCAGCTATGATTGCTGGCACTAGAGAAATGATTAGAGACAAAGCAGGCTCTAGGTTAGGTCCTCAGAAGACTCAATATATTTTAGATATGTTTAATCGTTATGCTAAGAAGTTAGAAGATTACCAAAACGCTAGTGGTAATATTCCTGTCACTAGCCCTACATCTAAAAGACCATATGATATTACAGATGCTAATATGGGATACGTCACTAAGACACAGCTGCCTAGTAAGGTCCAGGAACAGTCAGTGGATACCGATAAGCTCAACACTGTAGTAGAGTGGATTAAGAACAACCCAATAGAGGCAGCTAGCTATGGTCTTATGGCAGGTAGTGGTGCAGGACCAGTTATCTCTGCAGGTGGTGTTATTTATAAACTATCTAAGAACTCCAAGTGGCTAAAGAAAGCCTATGATTATGCAATTAATAAAGGATTCAAGAGAGATATCCATCAAATATCCAAAGGAACTGGTAAGACTCCTAAAGGTGAGAAGATTCCACTGACAAAGAACAAGCAAGTTACTGACAAATCAAAGCCTTGGACTATGGAGAAAGGTTCTGATGGCAAGATGCATAGAAAATACAAAACTAAAACCACACAAGAAGTGCAGCTAGACAGATTCGGAAACCCTATTCCTAAATCTTTTGGTAAGGAATTTTCCCCTGGTAAGATTGCTGGCTGGACTGGTGCTGGTTTATATGGTGCTGGTCAGATGGATATGGGAGGTGATAGTAATTTAGTCAAATCAGGTATACCACCAGGCACACCAGGAGGTATACCACCAGGTACACCAAGAGGTACACCAAGAGGCACACCAAGAGGTACACCACCGCCACCACCTGAAAGCTCTTCTCTTTGGGATGACATTACAGGGGGTCTAGGTGCAGCTAAAGACTGGGCTTACACACAGCAAGGTAATGCTCCTTGGGATAACAGGTTGTTTAGATTGGGTGAGCTTATGTCTTATTCTATGAACCCTTCTAATCAGAGACCTGATAACCCTACTAATAGGTGGAATGATGCTGCTAATGTTGCCTCAAAGAATCAAGCAGCTATAGCAAAAGCACGTGCAAAAGGAAAAACAAACATCTTCTCCAAGGCTGGCAATACACAGCACGAGAGAGCACTGCGAGAGAAGGTTGCTATTAAGATGGGTAAAGGTGAATGGTTGGATACTGACCCTACGAAAGAAGAACTAGATGCACAAGTAGCAGAAGCGGCTATTGCAATAAACTACTTGATTACTGATATGCAGATGTCTCCGGCTGAAGCAGAAGAATTAGTTCTAAACAGTATAAAATAATATGGCTATAGACTGGGCAGCAATAGAAGAGGAGTTAGGAAAAGAGTCTGGTTCTTTATCAGGTTACTCCCTAACAGCAGGGCAGGCTGCAGTACCTGCATACCTATCATCACAAGGCAAAGCACTAGAAGCTTATGGTGATATTGCTGGTATTGATACACCTAATGTAAGTGAGTTTGCTAGACAACAGGAAGAAGAGTTTGGTAAGTTCCAAGAACAATACCCAGGTAGTATCCTTGATACTGATAGTCCTGGCAAGTGGTGGGAAGAGAAGGCTACTGTCAACTCACTCAATCAGATTGTACCTTACTTAGGATACACAACCTCAGCAATACTACAAGCCTTACCTTATACACCAGCCAAGTTGCTGGGCAAGGTGATTGGTACTGGTACTTTTGCATCACAATATAACTCCAACTACACAGACACACTACAAGAACACACTGAGAGAGCAGGCAGAGAACTTACCGATGCTGAGAAAGCTTGGGTAGGTGTGGTCTCTGGTGGTGTTGTTGCTCTTGATAGACTCGTTCCTGCTAAACTAGGTAAGGATACTGTCAAGAAGTTTGGTGGTATAGGTGGTTTAAAAGCAAGCCGTGAACAGATTATTAAGAGGCTAAATACTGCTAGACAAAGTTTAGGTAAGTCCCTAAGAGAAGGTGGTTCTTATGCTGGTAAGAAGTTCTCTCAAGAAGCACTAACAGAAGCTGCACAGAAAGTGCTACAGATTGGTACGTCACAAGACCCTGGCTACTTGTTCACTCCTGAGGGTGGTAAGTCTATAGTAGACGAAGCTGCAATCGCTGGACCAACTGCTGGTATATTGTCAACACCACAGTCTATCCTTGCTGGTACTGCACACAACAGAGATATAGCACGAGCACGAGGAGAGGCTAACACCTTCAACAAGATACAGCAGACAATAGCTAAAGACCTATATGATTCTACTGGTATCAAGACAAGTGAATACAACACTAAGAATGACCAAGTTAAGAACTGGATTGATATTCCTGAGTCTGCTGAGTCCAACCTAACTAGACTATCTAACTGGACTGAGAAGAAGACAAACGTAAACCCTATTGAATCCTTAAAAGATATTGCAAAGGTTGCTGCATTCAAAGCACCTTCATCTTTATTAGAAGCAAGAGATTCTCAGAAGACAGGCAAAGGATACTCCCTATGGGATAACATAATCAAGAAGATGATGCCTGTAGGTTCATTCTCTGGAGAGTCTGGTGATGTTAGAGACTTTACCCAGCGTAAGGACTACTGGCACTCTGAATTTTATCAAGATATTTCTGATATATTAGATAAGCTTGCGCCTGCTAAGCCTGGGCAACTGACTCAGCCTAAGATTAAGAAAGAACTGAATGACTACATTCGTGGCTACCTTGATGGTGGGATTAAATATAGAAGACCTGACCTAATACCTAACAAGGATATGGACAAAATCAGAGCCAAGCTATATGAGGTTGGTCAGAAGCTTAAGACAGAAGCAGACGCAGGATTTATAGAGAACTACCTACATAAGCCAGTAAGTGCTGAGAATGTTAAGGCAGATAGAGAAGGGTTTATTAAATCACTCCTTGCTTCTAGTAAGATAGCCTACGATAGGTCTACAAAAAAGGACAAGTCTAACTTCATATATCAGGAAGATGAGACCAAAGCCCTAGAGAATGCTACTCGTATTGCTGCTGAGATTGCACAAGGAAGAGACCCACTAGTACAGACATCAAGATATATCAGACAGCTAAGTAAAGATAAGAAGAGTGGCAGACCTAGGGAAAGCTTTGAGAAGGCTAGGAGTCTTGAGTGGAGTGGTTACAAGAATAAGGATGGTGTCAGGATTGGTGGTATTGATGACTCATTCAGAGAGCAGGATATTTCTGTCGTACTAGAGCAGTACCTATCTAAGGCTGCTACTCGTGTGACATCTATCGAAGCCTTTGGTGTGGATGGTAAGGGTCTTCATAAACAACTAAGAGAATTAAAGAAGCTAGGTGGTGCTACACAAGACCAAGTCAACAAGACGTGGGATATATATGATGCCCTACATAACGTCTATAGAAGAGATGTTAGTGAGCAGGAGGACAGATGGCGTGGTGTGTCTAAAGGACTCACTACTGTAGCTGCCATCACACACCTAGGTCTAGCCACACTGTCATCACTATCAGAAGTTGTATGGATTGGTGAACGTGCTGGCTTCAAGAGTATGTTCAAGACACTACCTAGTGCATTCAAGTACACCTTCCAAGGAATAAGAAGAGGAACAACAGGCAAGCACCTAGGAAGAAGTGAGGGTAATAAGGTACTGGCTAACCTAGGCTTCAACCTTAATCCTATGATGAACGAAAGACTTGACCAGTTGTTCTCAGCTGACAGGAATGCTGTGCTTAGTATGTACTTCCGTTCACCTTTTGGTATGATGCTAACACAGTGGACTAACTTCAATAGAAACTGGGCTGCTCAGGCAGGTATGGCTACTATGAATAGAAGAGCTAAGGGGCTGGTCAACGGTAGTATAGACCCTATGGACAAGCGTAGATTACTGAACGAATTAAAAGAGAATGGTATAAGTCTCAACGAGTTTAAGCAACTGGCTGACCTATCAAAGGATGATAAGGGCAACATCAATATTAATATGGTTAATGATGCTTACCTAAGTAAAGACTTTATTAGAGAAGATGGAACTAAGACCAGAGTTAAAGATGTGATACACCCTTGGGTACACAAGCTTGTTACCGAGGTGATAGTACATCCAACAGCAACTAACAAACCCTTATGGATGTCAGACCCAACACTGTCTGCTATAGCACAGCTTAAGTCTTTCCCTATTGTGTTTGGTAATACAGTTGTTAAACGATTGTGGAGGAAGCTTAAGCCTAGTGCTTGTGGTGCAGACTTTGGATTGGCTATGTCAGCCATCGCTAGTATTGCTGCAGCTATGGCTGTTGCACAGATTGGTGAGGAGATTAAGGCAGCTATTAAAGGACAAGAGTCTGAGGCTACTTGGATTGACATAGGTAACACTGCAGGTTTGTTTGGTTCAGGTGGTATATTAATAGGAAGTAAGTATGGTGACCTAACGTCATCAGTATTAGGTCCTTCACTTGATGCTTTAGTTAACAAAGGCTTCGGTGATATAATCGCACCAGTCACTAGAGGTGAGAATGATATGACAGATATTCCTGTTGACCTAGGTGAGTGGCTTATCAGTGGTGTTAAGGGTGCTCTCGGTGCTTCTGGTCATCTTATGTTTGGAGAAGACGAATGAGTAAGTGTGATATTAAAAAGATGCCTGGCTACGTTGATGCTTCTAAGATAAAGAACAAAGGTCTTGAGATGAAGGTTGAACAGTTATTGACTAAGTATGATGTGGTCACCTATCACGGCACAGACTCTGCAGAAATAGAAGGAGGCTCTTTTGATGTGACCAGAAGAAGTAAGAACTCAAGTATGCTCCCTCAGGGTCTGTATTCCACACCAAGCCAGTTGGAAGGCGCTGGCTTTGGTTCTAGTGTATACAAGCTTGGTGTTAGAAAAGGAAAAGTATATAACTTCACAAATCCAAAAGAGAATGAGAGGTCTTCAGCTATGGTTTCTGCATATAGAGAGGCACTTCACAACTCAGGATATACTGGGGAATGGGCTGAGGGATTAGTGGGAGATTTTGTGGATACTGGATTTATGAAGCCAGGAATATCCGCGGAGGACAAGACCAAAGTTCTTCTAGCAGGAGGATATGATACTGTTATGGATGGTAGTCGACATCTTATCTCTCTCAACCCTAACAGAGATGTTAAAATCCTAGGAAGACAGGACAGTGAGTCAATTAAAGAAAGGTCTGATGCTAGGAAACGTAAGAAGTTCTGGCACAATAAGAACAAGTAACCTACACTCACCCAATAAAAACCCCTGGCATACACATCGTACACCAGGGGTTTTTAGTCTGTGCTACTTAATTATTTATAAGTAGTTTGATTGCCTTGCTCATACTGTACGGGGAAGTTGTGGTTATGTTTAGTAACTTTATTCTCCGCATCAATCTCATCCATAAAGTTATTGGCTTCTTGGATGTACCAACGAGGCTCGAAGAATGAGTAAGGGTTGTAAGCGAAGACACCGTTGTCCTTTTCCCAGCTGTTGTTGTCAAAGAAACCAGCAGATGCTGATGTAGCTGCAACCAGTACAGCGATAGCGATAATTTTGTTCATATGAATACTCCATAAACTATATTAGGAAAGTCTAATATAGAGGAGGGTATTATACCAGATTATTAATTAGATATTGCACTGAATGTACAATCATCTATAGACATATATCCTACCTTCTTAGTCTTGTAGCTAGAAACACCATAGCTTGTTGTATTTGGCAGGTACTTATTCTCCCACTTGAAATCATACTGCTTCCTACATAGGTCACTCACGTTAAAGACATATACTCCTTTGGGTGTGGATACACAGTAGAGGAACTCTCTGTCTGTCTTGTCTGCTTCTTCCTTGACACAGTCTAGCTTATCATACTCTATAAGCAGTGTTTCGTAGTGTGCATTCCTACACTTAAGTTCTGCTAGGTATTTGTCTGACTCACCATCCCACCTACAGAACCTATTATCTGATGTACTGTCCAGCTTCAACTTGAAGTTGGTGTTTAGGTTGTCTAGTAGTTGTTCTTCTGTCATAGTATCTCCTCAATAGTTTCTTCTGTGTACCACTTGAAGTTGTTCTTCTCAGCCCACTCCACCTGTGTGTAGTAAGTACCATCCCTTCTCTTCTTAGCACCAGGCATCCTAGTCTTAACACTGTAGAACAAGAACACTAACTCCTTGTCCTTAGGTAGTGTCTTCCTCACCCAGATGTACTTAGCTGCTTCTGATGACTCCAAGAACCTGCCCTTTGCTTCAATAATATACTTGCCTATTACGAAGTCTGGGTGGTACTTGTGCTCTACTGTGTATGGTACTGGCTCTGTATGGTAGTCACAGTCCTTAAGAACACCGTCCCTAAGCTCACCCTCCCACTTAGAATCAGCATCTCTCTGTATAGCCTTCCACTTGCCCTTCATTCTGAACGCTGCTACTGGCATTACTTAGTCTCCCCGTGATGACCACCACCACACGTCTTAAACCTAGGTGTTGACATAATCTTTTTAGTGTTCTTACTTGTACACTCAGGACACCTGCCTGAGTTGTTCATATCTGCCATAGAATTAGTTCTCTCATACTTGTGCTCACAGTTGTTGCACATATAGTCATATCTCATCGTCTGGTAGCTCCTTTAGTTTAGCCCAGTATTCCTTCTCGTTTACTACGTGCTCTACTTCCCTAGGACCTGCCCCATAATCAACATAGTGTAGACCATCGTTACCGTTCTGACCTACTACATCCATCCTCTCTTCAATCAGTTGGTCGAAGTAATCTTCCATAAGACTAACAACTTCTTCCTTCATCTTATCTAGGTTCATTTCCAGTACCCTCTTATGAAGTTATCGTGTTCATCTGCTTTCCTATTTACTCTCTTCTTTAGTTCTTCCTCAAGCTCTTTTATCTTCTTCAGAAGGTCGGCATATGTAGGTATGATAGGTATGCTCATCCTTTGTACACTCTCCTAACAGTCCTATCACTGTCCTTACCAACACCTGACATAGATTCCTCTACGTTATTCCTAGGGTTCTTAAGGGTGGTGTCAACAGTAGCTAAACCAACCCCATCAAGAGCTGGTCTATTGGTTGTGTGAACCCTGTTGCCAAAGCTGTTGGCTACTAGGTCTTGGTTCTTTGGTTTCTCAAACATCCGCACTCTCCTTAGCACTCTGCTCTAGCCTAACACCTGTTATTAAAGCCTCTAGTTCTTTGAACGTAACATCCTTTGAACACCCACCTTCCCTTGCTAGTGTTGCATACTGCATAGTCTTCTCTAGTTCTCTGCTCCCGTGCTTACTTAGGAACATAGTCAGTGAGTACATCCACGAGGGTGCACTTCCATCTCTTACTTTTATCTGGTCTCCAATCTTTACCATCTTATTTCTCCTTATTATTTACCAGCCCCAAGTACCTGTCATACCTACTGCTGAGTAATCAGTAACAGTCTTCTCAAAGAAGTTACTCATACTGTCACCACTTGTTAGTTCCTCTACCCACGGTAGGGGATTCTCTTTAACTTTGAAGTTACCCTTCAACCCCATCTGTATTAATCTCCTGTCCGCCAGATAGCGTATGTACGTTTTAACTTCACCTTTATCAAGACCCACAATATCCCCACTCTCGTAGGCAAGGTCAATAACTTTGTCTTCAAGCTTGACAACTTGTCTCGCCATACTGTATATATCTCTTTTAAATTCATCATTCACAATCCTCGGATGTTCATTACAAAATTCCCTAAACAACCGCGACATCCCTTCACAGTGCATAGTCTCATCTCTGATTGACCATTCAACCACAGTATTCATACCCTTCATCTTACCCATACGTTGATAGTTAAGTAGCATAACAAAGGCACTGAATAGACTAACACCCTCGTTGAATACAGACAGCGCAATAGCAGTAGCCATCCCGTGTTGGGTACTAGTATCAGCATCCTTCATAAACTCCACCTTCTCCACCATAGCATCATACTCAAGGAACATACTGTACTCACTCTCGTGTAGTCCTAGTGTGTCATTCAGTAGTGCATAGGCACGCTGGTGTACTCCCTCTCTTGCTGCAAAGCTAAGCAACATATTACGACATTCGTTGTTACGAAAGTAGGGTATAAACGTATCACAATAGTTACCCCCTACTACCACATCTGATTGAGTGAAGAGTCTGAGTATCTGTGTGATGTGATTCTTCTCTACCTCACTCAGTGTACCATCCTTCCACTGTGTTACATCATCACTGAGATTAACTTCCTTCTCAGTCCAGTGTAAGTCCTCGTGCTTCTCTGCCATCTCCATAGCCCAAGGGAAGTAGAACGGTTTGAATACTTTGCTCTCTTCTGTTAACCTTGACACGCTAGACATTCGTCATCCTCCATAAAATCTTTAAGGGCTACTCTCTCTACCTTCTTACCCACATTCTCAGCACTAGAGTTGGCGCTGGTGCGTAGGTAGTATAGGCCTTTCAACTTACCCTTCCACGCCTTGAGGTGTACCTTGTTGACATATCCCTTATCACTACCAGCAGGGAAGAATAGGTTTACTGACTGTCCCTGACAGATAAACTCTTGTCTGTCACTAGCGTGCTGCACCACCCATTCCTGGTCTAACTCAAAGGCTGTCTTGAATACATCCTTCTCCCAGTCAGTAAGGTAGTCTAGCTGTTGGACACTACCGTTGTGGTGATTGATGTTGCGCCACTCTCTGTCTGTCCAATCCTCATCCTTACCTAGTCGTAGTCTGTGCTCTTCAAGAACAGTCTCTAAGTATTTATTCTTGATGAGGTGTGAGCCTATGCGTGTCTTATGTACGAAGCTATTAGACTTGAGTGGCTCAATAGATGGTGATGTACCAAGTATCATACCACTGTTAGCGTTGGGTGCTACTGCTAGTAGATGTGAGTTACGTCTACCACTGCCAACACCATCAAGATACTCACCTCGTACATCAGCCAGTGCTTTAGTAGCCTCGACTGCTTGCTCCTTTATAAGACTGAACATCTTTATGTTCCTACCAACAGCCATCGCTGACTCCCAAGGTATGTTCTTAGACTGTAGGTATGAGTGGAAACCCATAGCACCGAGACCTAAGCTACGCTCCCTTACTGCTGAGTACACTGCCTTCTTCAAAGCATCAGGTGACTCATCAATAAACTTGGTGAGTACGTTGTCCAGCATAGTAATCAAGTCACATACTAACGATGTTTCACTCCACTCCTCAAAGAGTTCAAGATTGAGGGAGGAAAGGCAACATACTGCCGTGCGATTTTCATTTGTGGGCAGATGAATCTCATTACATAAATTGCTTCCCTTAATTTTGAGTCCATATTCTTTTAGTTCCTTTGGTAATTGTCTGTTAGATTCATCAATAAAGTTTAGGTACGGTTCACCAGTTCTGAACCTCGTCTCCATAATTCTTTCCCACAAATCCCTAGCCCGTACCACATCACGTATGCTACCATCGTGAGGGTCAACCATATTCCAATCCCCATCAGCAACAACGGCATCCATAAAATCATCAGTAATATTGACAGCGTTGTTAATATTGAAGCACTTACGATTGCTATCCCCTCCAGTAGGTATCCTAATATTGAGGAACTCGATAATGTCTGGATGACTGATGTCCAAGTACGCTGCATAACTTCCCTTCCTTGTCTGACCTTGTTTGTATGCAGTCATAGCTGAGTCTGCTACCTTGATGAATGGTATTGGTGATGGTGCTTTGTCACTCACTGCACGAACATCTGACCAGTGACCCCCGACTCCACCGCCCTTAACACTGAGCCAAGCCAGCTCTGATTGGTGCTCAATAAGACCATCAAGAGTGTCAGGTACGTAACTAAGAAAACAAGAAATAGGTAGTCCTTGAGCCTGCTCTCCTGGAGCTGGAGCGTTACTAAGTATAGGACTACTAAACATAAACCAACCACTAGATACAGCATCATATAACCTCTGTGCTAACTCTGTATCCCCATCACTGTAAGCTACACACGCTCTAGCATAGGCTTCTTGTGGTGACTTCTCATCACCTCTAAGGTAGTAACCACTGACCAGCTCTCTTGCCTGCTCAGTCATACTCTTGTCTTTAGTTCTGTCTATTACTATCCCTAAGTATTCAGTCCTCATTCGTAACCACCATCTCAATCATCTCTTCACCATCATCATTAAGATAGATTTCATAGGTAAGGCTTCCTCTGTTGTGCATAACCACAGCATCCATCATACCTTCCTTGTATGCTCTCTTGTCTGAGTAGTATGTCCACACACCACCAATAACTATCCACACTGCACTAATTATTATCACATCATTCATAGTATTCCTCAAACCTTTCACGTTTAATCCATAATTTATTCTCAAAGGACTGAAGAAGTTCCTCTGGTTCTATCTCCAACTCATCACATATCAAGCACACATCATAATTCTGTGCTACTCTTTCCTTCAGTTCTTCGAGTGTAATCATATTATATTCCTTTAGAAATCGCCTGCTATAGGGTCAACAAAGTATGAGATTATCTTTCCTGTTGGTCTGTTGGTTAGCTTGTGGTCGTAGCAGGTATCCTTATGACCACAGAATGCACAGTTCATACACAACTTCTCCTCCCCTGTCTTCTTACTTACTGTTGTTGCGTTGGCTAGTCTCATAGGAGGTGTGTCACTGTCCATCTTAGCCTTAAGCTGGTCGATGAATGTATCCACATCCTGCTCAAGCACTTGCTCACATAACTTCAGTGTTGATTTGTTCTTATTGAAAGCTAGGAAGTATCCCTTCTCTCTCTTCTCTGTCTTACCATAGGCTGATAGTTGTTTGATGTACCCAAAGGCATCATCCTTAATACCATCCTCCCTAAACTTATTGTCATATGACCAAGCACTTGCTGTCTTGACATCCACCAGCTCACCATCTATATAACAATCCTGTGAACCCTTGACACCAGATACTTCGTGTCTCTTCTGCTGTCCTGTAACCTTGTGACCTGCTAGTTCGACTAGTCCAAGAAGGATAGCCTCCAGTATGTGTCCTTGTAAGAATGTTAGGTGCACCTCACCACTTATCTCATCCTGCTCGTAGCCCTTGACACTGTACCACTGTGCTCTCTCACACCTGCCTATGCCTGACATACGTAGACCAGAACTCTTCTCTCTTTCCTTGAATGACTCAACAAGAGCCTCACTTACTTCACTACCTACTCTATCTGCTATCTTCTGTAGGTCTCCCGTGTATGTCTTGTCCTTCATTAGCTTATACACATCTTGCACTACCGTATTAATCATCTTCATTCTTGTACTCTCCTATTGCTTTATTTAAATACCACTCTGCTTTTATTAAGTCTTCTAAACCGTTCTTCATCTTATGTCTTGTTAAATACTTTACCACATTCCCTATACAATAGTCTAGTTTTTGGTCAAGAATAAAATCTATTACCTCAATCTTTCCTTGCTTGTAGTGGTTAGGGTTTATGTTATCTTTCACTTAGTCTCCTGTCTGTATGTGTAATTCTTTCTTTGCTTTTAGGTATGCTTCTCTGGCTTCTTCTGATGTGTCAAAGTATCCTAAATATATTTCCTTTAGTCCCACCCCTATACGCGCCTTGTACTTTCCTTTCTTCTTATAGTATGTGTATCCTTTAGCATTCCTATTCTGCTGATTCTCTTGGTGTGTAACCATACGCAAATTCTCTATCCTGTCATCAGCCCTATCTCTGTTTATGTGGTCAATATATTTTCCCTCTGGTAACTCCTTGCCATACCACATCCACACCAGTCTTCCTCTACGATAGTCCTTTCCTTGTATTCGGATATACACATAACCCTGCCCACCTACAGTACCAGACACTGCCCCTATTGGTGCTCGTCCATTCCTGTGTATCTTATTATAGAAAATTCCATCCTTGTGTGTAAATAAAGTCTCCAGTTCTTCTCTTGTTAGGTTAGTGTGTGTCATTCCAACTCCCTCCTATACTGTATTCCCCTGTTATAGGGCACTTTAAATTGTAGTATTCTGTTGTTGCTTCCATCGCCTGCACCACTGCTCTGCCTATAGCCTCAGCATTCTCAGGGTCACACTCTATCTGTAACTCATCGTGTATGACACCCAACTGATTGTAAGGTAGGTCACAGTTCTGATGGAAGATAACCCAAGCACGCTTAGCTATGATACTCCCTGCTGATTGCAGTAAGAAGTTCAGTGATGAGTGTGATGAGCGTACTGATATACGTCTACCATCTAACGCCTTCAACCAACCCTTGTTACTTGCCCTCTCTACACGTTGGCGTAGTATGGCTAGTGCAGGTGTGTTATCTAGGAAGGCATCCTTAATAGCCCTGCCTTCCTTCTTTCCACCACCTACAATATCACCAATCAACTTATCTCCACCACCATATAGGTAAGCATAGATAAATCTCTTAGCTTCTGCCCTAGTACCCAACCCTGCTGACTCTTGGTTCTTAGTGTGTATGTCACCCTCTAAGATTTCCCTAGTGTAATCTGGGTCATTCATATAGTGAGCCAAGCACCTAAGCTCTAGTCCACTAAGGTCAGCACCAACCAGTACCTTACCTGGGTGTACAATAAACATACTACGCATCTCAGCACCGTACTCCTTGTTGCTAGCCACTACCTGCTGTAGGTTAGGGTTGCTACTGCTCATCCTATGCGTAACCGTACCTAGTGTGTGTACCCTAGCGTGTATTGAATTGGTGTGTTCATTCAGTGCATCCAACCAAGAACTAATCATAGCCTTCCTCTTCTGCAGCATCAAGAACCTAGCAATAAGCTGAGCCTCTGGTATGTACACACCCTCCAACACTGTCTCATCTACCTTAGGCTGTCCACTCTCTGTGAACTCCTGAGGCTTCCAACCATAGTGTTGTAGGTGTCTGCCTATCTGTTGTCTACTACCTAGATTGAATTGTGGATAAGCATAGTAACCGTACTCACCACTACTATTAGTATGGCACTGGAGAGTAACTTGCTTTTGATATGCCAGTGTTCTAGTTCCATCCTGTTTGAACCTGTTCTTAAGTTGCGTTGCCTTCTTCCATATGGGTAACGGTTTAAATACTCTGTGTACTTTCTCTTCAGTTTCTCTGAGATTATTCTCAACATCTTGTAATACCTCCATAGCTTTACGTTCATCGAAGTACCAACCGTACTTCTCTTGTTCTGAGCAGTGCTTCTTAGTGTCATACTCTAACTCAAGTGCATCCCTTCCGTGCTTCCTTACGTTGTCCTTCAACCTAAGGTACAGCTTGGTTGTTATCTCTGTGTCACGTATGCAATACTCTAACATCTCTTCGTTGTAGTGTGACCAGTCAGTGTAGTCTCCCTTAGGATAACCAAACCTATCGCCCCAGCTTGACAGTGAGTGACCACCCTCCCTTCTAGGCTTGGTTAGCTGACTCATAATTAGTGTGTCCTCTACTACAATACCTGATAGGTCAGTACCTAATAACTTCTCTAGCACAGGCACATCAAAGCCTATACCGTTGTGAAATATTAGGGTGGTTGCACACTTGAGCCAATCATTAAAGCGGTTGATGGTGTCAGGTGTGAAGGTATGTATCTCCTTTGTCTCCACATTCTGACACACTATACACCAGATAACAGTAGGGTCTAGCCCATCTGTCTCAATATCACAGCTAAAAATCATTATCCTCTCCTGACTCAGGGTTGTGCCCTAACTCAAGCCTTCCCGTTGCGTTATCGAAGTGAGTCCATCCTGCTTCACCTGTCTGCCCAGTACGTCTAAGCTTAGGTACTCGGATGCGGATAGAGTTCTTCTCATACTCATCCTCGGATAGCTTATCTCTACTGAATAGTATGTTGTTGTGACAGGCTTGTGGTATAGCACCACTACCTTTCACATCATACTCACTAATCTTATGTGGGCTTGAGCCGTCATCAGGCTTACGTGTATGTGTACTCAGTATGACACAGGCTTTAGTCTCCTTGCATAGCTTGATGAACCTATCCATAACATCCTCGATGTTCTCGTTAGATAGATTCTTAATAGCTGTATGCAGTGGGTCAACCAGTATGACAGTACAACCAAGACCCTTAACGAAGTACCTCATCTTGGCAAACATCTCATCAATATCAATTGAACCACCACCATCGTTATGTAGTTGAATCTTTGTACCGAATCCAATATCAACAGCGTGACTCATAATATTATTGACATCAATCTCCTCTGGTCTGAGTAGTTGTAGGTTGGTGTGTGTATGTACCGACACTACCTTCCTTACTGTCTCATCGATGTTATCCTCAACCATAAAGCAACCAATCTTCTCATCGGTGTTAGTGGCGAAGTGGTATATCAATTCATTAAGGATTGTTGTCTTACCAATAGATGTGTGTGCGATGATAGACGTAAGCTCACCCCTTGCTAGTCCACCCCTAGTCATATGCTGTAGGTCTCCGAATGTTTCAGGTAGTGGTACAAGTTCTGTCGCTTGGTAGTCAAGCAGGGCATCACGCATATCATCAATACTTGCAACACCACTGACAGTGAAGGGCTTGGCATCCCAGAACTCTGTCTGGAAAGCCTTACCGTCACCCGACATAAGGTAATCACTGGCATCCTTGTGCTTCTCCAGTGTCAGTATCTTACACTTGTTAGGTCCTATTAGTGGGGCTACCTTCTTGGCTGCATCTCTGCCTGCCTCATCGTTATCAAAGCACAGAACTACAGTCTCGAACGAGTCGAGCCACTCTAGGTTTGCCTTGATATTATCCACACAGTTAGCACCGTTGTTGACTGACACAACAGCCCACCTACTACCGAACATCTCATATGCTGACATAGCATCAAGCTCACCCTCTACTACAGTGATAACCTTGCCACCCTTCCTGAACATATGTTGCCCGAACAAGGCGTTGTCCTTATTGGTGTTACCTGCTCCGAAGAATCTCTTGCTGTCTACAACACGAGTCTTCATACCGACTAGGCTTCCCTTCTTGTCGTGGTATGGGTAGTGGTGCTTGATAATCCTACCCTTGGCATCCATCTCAGCCTTGACCTTATACTTCTCAAGTGTCTCAGCTCTTAGGTTTCTGTCGGGTAGTGAGTAGTGCTCACCTATATACTTGTGCACCCAGGAATCATCATCCTGTTTGACAGTCGTGCTCACTTGTGTACTCTTACCACTACCATTCGTATGGTGGTTGCAACTGTAGCAGTGGGTATGACCATCATCATACACTGATAGGTTGTCCTTGTGTGTGTCACCACCTGTTTCTGCACAGGAAGGACACTGCTCCTTTCTTATTAATCTACTTTCCATTCTATCTCTCCGTTATCTAATTAGGTGGCTTGTTTATGGGGCACAGGTAAGCCAAGCCTGCTGTTCACTTTTACCCTCTCCTATTTAAAACTCTGACGGCTCGTAGTCTCCTGCGCCCTCTGCTTTCTCATCAACTCTAACCTTTTCAATATAGGTGTATGAGTCATAAGGTGCTTTACCTTTCTTGACTTGGATTGTTACCTTATCACCGAACAAACTTAAGTGTTCAGAACCTACTAACTCCTTGTCTGCGTTGTACACCTGAGGTGCACCAAAGTCTACCTTTCTTTTGGCAGTAATCTGTTGCGCTCCCTTGTACTCAGTAAGTTTAAGACCTTCCTTCTCTGCAATCTCAAGACTATCACCATCTAAGGCTACAGTAATCTTATAATTACTAGTACCCATAAAGTTGTCAGGCTCTGTGATGTGATTGAATACTACTTCTCCCTTTAGCGACATAATTGTGCTCATATTACTTACTCCTATTTATTTATCATCAATTGGTACTCGTGTACCATACTAAGTTTGCTTCTTAGTTGTTGTTCAACAGTTGTTTACAACCTATTAAACAATCTAAGTAACAAGCTTAGTTACTATCTTAGTTTAGCAGTATGGTGGTAACAACAGTTGTTACATCCTTATCAACTAACTAAGTAAGTTCAGTATATCATACTTTATCCACTAACAGTGAGTGAACAAGGTGAATCATAACTTATTTTCACTCATCCTCTCACTAAGTGCTAGCCAATTAGAGAATGCCACCTTTAACTCGAACTCAGCCAGGTCAAGCTCATCCCTCAGCTCCCACTTCTTGGTCCAGTATTGTTTGTCCTCTTCAACTAGGAACACATCCTGTGTGCGCTCCCATAACTCTTCCTTAACTCTTCCCATATTATTTCTCCTTGTTGATTATATTATTCTTACTGTCCTTCAACCACTGCTTACGTTGTCTCTCTCTGTGGTGCATCAGTGATGTTGCATCTTCTGTTGTCATCTCACTGCCTGACCTGTCATACACAGGACCATCCATATAGTCAGGGTTCATAGGTATACCTCCATACACCTTCACTTGTTTGCCAACCCACCTGTCTGCTGATGCCTCAACGAATCCCTTAGGTGATGCCTTAGGGTTGATGGCATACACAACAGTAGGGTCTTTGCTCTTCCTAAGCCTGTTGTATGCACAGTTGATAGATATCTTAGCTACCTCAGCTACATCCTTGGTTGTTACTACACTACCATCATCCAGAATATGCGTACCGTAGTTCTTATGACCAGTAATAGCTGGCTTTGTAAGATAAGCAAGGTCGCTTGACTTCTCTAGTCTACTATATACTGCCGTTAGTGACACCAAATCACACATCTCAAACACCTCCGCTGCTGTCAGGTGCAGTACCTTGTCACCATCCATAATATTATATATTCTTGCTGTTATTCCCATACTATTTCCCCTTCTTATTTGATAATCTCTTCATCTCTTTTACTAGTCTCATAATCTCTTCCATATTACCTAATATTGTGTCAGTATCTACACCCTCAGGCTCACTAGGATGCTCTTCCTTGGTACTTCTCTGCTTGTACCTATGCGTTACCTTCCTTGACATACACACCTCCCTTATCCTTGGTATATTCTGCACCCATTTTCTTGAATAATTCTGGGTGTTTCTCTGCTACGTACTCATCAGCTAATTTATTTATACTGTCGAAGACATCATCATCGATACAGTACCACTTTTCCTTATCTTTTATGCAGTACATCAGTCACCCTCCTTAAATGGCAGTGAATCCCACTGCGTTTTAGCCATAGACTCACATAAAGTCATAAGTCTCTTGTATTTCTCACCTCTTCTAGCAATTTTGGTGTGCTTATACCCTGATTCCTTGTATAAGAAGGACATACTACGTAGATAATCCCTAAGAAATCTCTCATAGCTGACAATCTTACCATCAACTGCCTTCATCTTGCGTAGTGTAGCCCTTCTCTTGTTGTCTGGCATCATCCTACTGTCGTTATTGAAGTTCATCTCAACCCCCAAGCAACCATTCTACCAGAACCATCAATAGATATTACCTCAGCACTTCTCACAGCAAACTCTGTCTTGTGTTCAACGAAAGTATCCCATAGATAAGGATTGAATGCTACATATCTAGGCTTACCTCCTGGTACGTGCTGTGTACACTGCCTGACATCTCTTCCTTTGTATGGTACAAAGCCAATCATCCAGCTTATACCTCCATCAACAGTAGCAACGACAGACTTTTGCTTATCCCTACGTATGCGTAAGACACCTGCCTTATTGACCTTAAACTTAGCGAGGAATAAATCCACTGCATCAGCGTGACCAACAACAAGACCAGTCGTACCATCCTTAATACTTAGCTTACCGTTATGTAAGTTCCTATATATTTTATACACGTTTTCTCTCCCTTCTATTTTCCTTAATCTCAGCCTCGATGTTCCATATTGTGCTTATCAATACCACCATCATCAGCATATATAATCCCATAAATATTTCAAACATCATACTTCCTCCTTAATTATATCTTGAATATTGTCACAGTAAGATTCCCAGAGTGTGAGTGTCATACTCTCAGTGACTAACATCACCGCCTGATTCCAATCATCACCACCGAAGTCATCATCAATAAAATCACCTGACTCTAATAAGTCTTCACATACCATCCTGTATAGAACTCTATCCATACGGCTTACAAAACTGTCATATGTATTCACTTTATTTTCCTCCATACTTCCCAAGTTATCGACTGTAATAATAAGGGCTTCATTCCTAATCCCTCAGCTGTCCACTTATATACATCAACAAAGAATCTATAAGCCTTATCGGTCATATTATGCTCCTCATCCGTGGGTATTCTGCCCAGTGCTACTGCAATTGCGTGTCTATCTATCGTCACGTTGTCCACACCAGCTGGATACTTTATATTCATATAGAATGACTTAGTTTTTGGACCACCTAATACAGTTAGTATGTCGTCATCCGTATTCCTTATACGTAGACACTTATTAACTTGGTTGGTGGTGTGCAGTTTCTTATATCCCTTGAGTTTATCATTCCATCTTAGGGTTTTATCCGTTGATATATAATATTCTGCGTCTCTCTTATTTATATCCCATCTACGCATCGGTGACAGTGCTGACACAATACCAATTACTTTATCCTTTGGTAAGTCATACTTATCACTCAACTGTTGACAGAAACTATTAGCTTCCTGATACCAATCAAACTTATCTTTATCCTTTGCTTTACTAAGCACCCTTAAGATATTGTTTCTTGATTTTGCTCTCGTGATTTTCGTGCCACGAAAGATTATTGCTTTATCCATATTATTTACCTCTCTTATTATTAAATTATATTTAAGGTACGTTGTACCTTGCTTTGTTTATCCTTTATCCGTACTTCTCGATGGATAAATCCATTATCCCTTATATATAGGATATTGTCAAGTTTTGAGGTACGTTGTACCTTGCTTCAATCTATATTATTAAACACTTAAAAAATACTTAATAATAGGGATTAAAAAACCCGCCTTAGTGACGGGTTAAGATTAAAATAATAATCTCTATTTAACCGATTAAAGAACCTACAAAATCGGCAAAGGCTAGCGCCTCAACTCTCATCTCGGCTAATTGTTTCTTATTGCCCTCCTTTTTTACCTGCTCAGCAATTTTATAAAACTGGTTAAAATCTGACGTGCTAAACTCTGGTTTATTTTCC
>JYMV01022135.1_pt1 | contig 21050 bp, 16 predicted proteins | sample 338911 | NCBI WGS metagenome assembly JYMV01 (sample SAMN03354496, study PRJNA234377) | hydrothermal vent metagenome | biome: Deep sea; feature: Hydrothermal plumes at the Eastern Lau Spreading Center, Western Pacific Ocean; material: Seawater | place: Tonga | collected 2009 | depth 2000 m m
CGACCGGTTGAACCCTGTGCAGCGCCAGTTCTTCGAGCGGCGGTCTGTCGAGCAGTTGTTCGATCTAGAGGCCGACCCGCACGAGGTGAACAATCTCGCCGGTGATCCGGATCAGGCCAAGCGCTTGGCCGATTTGCGCGGCCGGTTGCGCGATAAGATGAAATCCATCAACGACCTGAGTTTTTATCCCGAGAACCGGATGGTTACCGACGCGCTCGGCGATGGCGTGGCGTTTGGCCGCAAAAACGCGCAGCAGGTCAGCAGGCTTTCAGATCTCGCCGACTTGGCCCTGGTTCCATTTGCCGATGCCCGCAAGAAACTGGGCCAGGCGCTGCGCTCCAAGGGCATCCTGCGCCGCTACTGGGCGCTCAAGGTCTGCTCCAGCTTTGGCGAACAAGCCAAGCCCTTGGCCAAGGCGGCCAAGCCGTTGCTGATGGACAGGGACCTGATGGTGCGTGTTCGGGCGGCGGAATTCCTCGGCGGCATCAAGGCCATCGACCCCATGCCGACACTGTACGGAGTGGTCAACACCGCCGAGACCGAGCAGGAACTGATGATTGCGTTCAACACGATCGTCTATCTGCGCGACCAGATCGGCCACAAGTACGATCCCGAAAAAGTGAAGTTGAAGTTCAACAAGGGCGAGGTCTACCGCCGTGTGCAATACCTCGCTGGAACCGAACCCAACACGAACTATTAATTTACCGAAAATGAAAACGAAAATGACAAACCCACATCGAAACATCTTCGCCTTGGCTGCCGGCTTGGCGTTGGCGTTGCCCGGCCTGGCCAAGGGTGCGGAGGCGAATTGGCCGAACTGGCGCGGTACGAACGAAAACGGCTCGACTGCCAGCGGCAGCTATATCGCGAACTTTGATAACGAGAAAAACGTGAAGTGGAAAATCGAGCTGCCGGCCAAGGGCTGCTCCACTCCGATCGTTTGGAAGGACCAAATCATCATCACCAGCCCTAGCGACGGGCGGGACAGCGTGATCGCGTTCGACTGGAACGGGAAGAAGCGCTGGCAGACGGAGGTCGGCGACGAGCGAGCCGGCAAACATCGCAACGGTTCAGGCAGCAATCCCTCGGCGATCACCGACGGCAAGCTGCTGTTCGCCTATTTCAAGAGCGGCAACCTCGCCGGCTTCACGCTGGAGGGCAAACTGCTGTGGAAAACCAACCTGCAGGATCGGTTCGCGCGGGACACCCTGTACTGGGACATCGGCACATCGCCGGTTTTGACGGTCAAGCACGTGGTGTTGGCGGTGATGCACTCCGGCGAATCGTACCTGGCAGCGTTCGACAAGCGCACCGGTGAGCTGGCGTGGAAGGAATCCCGCAACTACGAGACGCCGGTGGAGTGCGATCACAGCTACGCGACGCCGCATGTGGTGCAGTATCAGGGCCGAGAAGCGATCGTGGTCTGGGGTGCGGAACACCTGACGATTCACAACGCCGCCGACGGAAAATTGTTCTGGACCTGTGAAGGCTTCAACCCCGACCAGCGCAGCAACTGGGTGCAGGTGGCCTCCTCGGTGCTCGCGGGCGACATGGCGATCGTGCCGTACGGCCGCGGCAAACACCTGGCCGGAATTGAGTTGAGCGGCGACGGCGACGTCACCCAGTCCAATCGCAAGTGGACCCTGACCGGCACAGGCTCGTTCGTGCCGACACCGGCGGTTAAGGATGGAAAAGTTTACGTCCTTGGTGATCGCGGCTCGGTGACCTGCCTCGATTCCAGGACCGGCAACAAACTTTGGTACGGCCAGTTTCCGAAGAACCGCGCCAGCTACTACTCGTCGCCGACCGTGGCGGACGGCAAGCTCTACGCCTCGCGCGAGGACGGCGTGATCATGGTCGCCGGCATCACCGACGGATTCAGATTTCTCGCTGAAAACAATATGGGCGAGCGGATCATTGCGACCACGGTTCCCGTTCGGGATCAACTCCTGATCCGAGGCGAAAAACACCTCTTCTGCATCGCGAAATAGCGACGACGAGGATGCGTTCGTCCGTTTAACCGCTTGGCCAAGCGGGCGTTGTCTTGCCTTGGCGCTTGGCCAAGGGCATGCTCGTGGCATGCACTTCTCTGTTCACTTGTTGGCTGCGGTCGTGTTGTCGACCGCGGTTCAGGCGGCGGATAAAAAGCCTAATGTGCTCTTTATTGCCATCGACGATCAGAATGACTGGATCGGCTATCTCGGCGGGCATCCGATGGCAAAGACACCGCACATCGATCGCTTGGCCAGGCGCGGCACGGCGTTCACCAATGCCCATTGCCAGGCGCCGTTGTGCAACCCGTCACGCACAAGCTTGATGACCGGGATGCGACCCAGCACGACCGGTATTTACGGTCTGTCGCCTTGGTTTCGAACGGTGCCGGAGTTGAAAGATCTCGTGACACTGCCGCAGTACCTCAAGCAGCACGGCGGCTACACGACCTACTCGACGGGAAAAATTTTTCATGGTCGCTACGGTCGACAGAAGGCGGACAAGGAATTCGATAAACTTGGCCCGGGAGCCAGCGGGGCACCTTATCCGCCGTCGAAATTGATCGGTTCGACGCCGTTCGGGAATCACAAGCTGATGGACTGGGGCGTGTTCCCTCACAAGGACCAGGACAAGGGTGACTGGAAGGTCGCCTCGTGGGCCGTCGAGCAGCTCGATGCCAAGCCCAGCGAGCCGTTCTTTTTGTCGGTCGGCTTTTTCCTCCCGCATGTCCCGTGTTTCGCGACGCAAAAGTGGTTCGACCTTTATCCGGACGACGACAGTGTGCTGCCAAAAATCCTTCGCGGTGACCGTGACGACACGCCCCGTTTTTCGTGGTATATGCACTGGTATCTGCCAGAGGTTCGCCACAAGTGGCTGGAGGAAAGCAACCAGTGGCGCAACCTGGTCCGCAGTTATCTGGCCTGCACGAGTTTCGTGGACAGCCAGGTCGGGCGAGTGCTCGAAGCGCTCAAGCGAAATGAATTTGACGACAACACAGTGATCGTTCTTTGGTCTGATCACGGTTGGCACTTGGGAGAAAAGGCGATCTCCGGAAAAAACACGTTGTGGGATGATGGAACACGGGTGCCGCTGGTGTTTGCCGGCCCGGGTGTGAAGCCGGGCCAGGTGTGTGCCCAACCGGCTGAGTTGTTGGATATTTACCCGACCCTCACTGAACTCTTAAAACTGCGTGAGAACAAGAAACTCGAAGGGCACAGCCTGATGCCGCAGCTGCGCAACGCGCAAGCCGAGCGCAAATGGCCGGCCATCACCACGCATAACCATGACAACCACGGAGTGCGCAGTGAACACTGGCGCTTTATCCAGTACGCCGATGGCAGCCAGGAACTGTACGACATGAGGAAAGACCCCAACGAGTGGGCCAACTTGGCGAAGGATCCCAAGTACGGCAAAGTGATCAACCGACACAAAAAATTTCTACCCGAGATCAACCGCAAGCCGGCCCCTGGCAGCAAGAACCGCATCCTCCTGTACGACAATGGCAAGGTTAACTGGCAAGGTGAAGAGATTAAACCCAACGCCCCGATACCGGGGTTGGATTAGTGGACAACCATGAGAATTTTTCTCTCCATTATCACCGGGCTCCTCTTTTTGAGCCCCAGCTTAGGGGCCACTGAACCCAAGCTGACAGGTGCTCCGGACCTTAACGAACTTGGAATCAACTATACACTAAAAGAATCCACTGACCCGATCCCCAATAAAATTCATGTCCTGCGCGTTGATCTAGTCTTAAATACTTGGTCCGGACCCGGACGGGGATGGCCCGGCTGAAGTGTCGTTGACGGACCCGAGAAAACTGGCCTCAAGCCCATCGGTCCTGGCTTTCATCAACACCAACCCCTGGGACAGTTTCCCCAACGCCCAGGGCAAAAAGAACCGAAACTGGTACTCAGGTCAACCGGTGGATATCCATGGCCTGGCAGGCACCCAAGGCAAGATGCGCAGCACCATGGCCCCCAACAATGCGTCCGTGTGGTTTGATCCTCAGGGGCGGGTACATTTTGGGCACCAGTCAGATGATAAACCCGAAGAAGCCACAACCGGATTCCAACTGATCCTGTCCAAGGGCAAGCTCACCGTCAACCAGGGAGGGGCCCGCCATCCACGCACCGCCATTGGCACCGACGAGAAGGGGGGAATTCTCTGGCTGGTAGTGGTTGATGGGCGGCAACGACGCTACAGCGAAGGGATGAATATGCATGAACTGGCAAGCCTCATGAAGGAACTTGGCTGCTGGACTGCGACTAATATGGATGGAGGAGGAAGCAGCATCATGGGGCTGTTGGATAAAAACGGTAAAATGAAGGTCATGAATAGCCCATCAGACCGGTCTTCCGGCAGGGTAACAATCCGCCCTTTACCGATGATTCTCACCATCACAAAATCGAAGAATCCGCAGAAATAAGCACAAAAAACTGTCCCCTCTGGCCTCTCCACTTATGCGAATTTTTCTCTTCATTATCTTTGGCCTGATTCTGTTGTGCCCAACTCCAAGCCTAAAGGCCGCCAACCAATGGCCCACGTGGCGTGGGCCCAATGCCAATGGAACCGTTACCCACGGCAATCCGCCCACCCAATGGAGTGCCACCCAAAATATCAAGTGGAAGGTCAAGATCCCCGGCCAAGGCAGTTCCACGCCTATCATCTGGAATCACCGACTGTTTCTTCTATTGGCCGAGTCCACCGGAATCCAGGCCAACGCCGAAGCCATTGCCAAGACACGTGTGAAAATTGAGGGGAGCAAACCATTGTCCGTCGTCGTCAATCCGGAGCCTGAGATCATTCACCGCTTTGATGTCCTGTGCATCGACCGGCGAACCGGCAAGTTTCTCTGGCGTAAAACCGTTCGCGAAGAGTTGCCGCATGAAGGGCACCACCGCGATCACGGCTACGCTTCCTCTTCTCCGGTGACTGACGGGCAACATCTCTACATTAATTACGGGTCGCGTGGGGTGCATTGTTATGACATTCAAGGCAAACGGATCTGGAGCCGGGACCTGGGCAAGATGACGACGCGGCGCCACTACGGTGAAGGGAGTTCGCCCGCGCTGCACGGGAACACGCTGATCGTCAACTGGGATCATGAAGGGCAATCCTTCATCGTCGCCTTAAACAAACTGACCGGTAAAACGATATGGAAAGCTAATCGGGATGAGGTCACCTCATGGGCCACGCCTTTAATCGTGCAACACGACGGGCAAACCCAGGTGGTGGTCAGCGGAACCCATCGCGTGCGTTCCTACGACATCAAGGATGGCACGGTGTTGTGGGCTTGTGGCGGACAAACGGTGAATGCGATTCCCTCCCCGGTTTCCGGGTTGGGCATGGTGTATGTTGCCAGCGGCTATCGCGGGCGGGCCATGTACGCCATTAAACTGGGTCATCAGGGAGATTTGACCGGCACAAAAGCCATTGCCTGGGAAGTGCATCGTTCCACCCCGTATATCCCTTCACTGCTGTTGCACCAGGAAAAGGTCTATTTCTTCAGTGCAAACCAGGCCCGGCTCTCCTGTTACGATGCGCACGATGGCAAAGCCAACTATGTGGGCGAACCGATCAAAGGCCTTTACGGGGTCTACGCTTCGCCGATCGCTGTTGGGGGTCGAATTTACGTGACCGGTCGAAGCGGAAATACGGCTATCATTTCGCCGGGCCCCAAACTGAATGTCGAGCGGGTCAACCGGCTGGGGGAAGACGTGGATGCCTCACCGGCCATCGTTGGCAATGAGTTGTACATCCGTGGGCGCACACATCTCTATTGTATCGCAGAGGAAAAGACATCGACCCCGGCTGCATCCACGCCCGGTAAAGCCGTCCCGCCTGCTGAATTAACAGCCTCCGTTGAAATCAATGATTTGGATGGAGACGGGGATCTGGATGTGCTGGTGGCCAATGGCCGCCATTGGGGTGGCCCGAACCGGGCTTACTTTAACAATGGTAAGGGTGCGTTTAGTCAAATGATCCCGTTTGGGACCGGCAAAGACCGCAGCTATGCCGCGCGGGCCATTGACTACAACGGCGATGGGCTCGTGGATATTGCCGTTGCCAATGATCGACAACAAAGTCGCGTCTACTTGAGGAACCTACGAGGCGATTATGCGCCGGGCCCGGCCATCGGGTCGGCAACCCAGAACACCCGCAACCTGACCATTGCCGACCTGAATGGAGATAAAAGGCCCGACATTCTCATCGCCAATCGCCGGGCGCCCAATTTCATTTATTACAACTCAGACAAAGGCGATCTGGTGAATGGCCAGGTGCTGGGTTCAGGTGCTGATTCCACGATTGATATCGCCATTGGTGACCTCAATGGGGACAAGAAACCCGATGCGGTGCTGGCCAACCGCGATGGGCAACCCAATGCGATTTACCTGAATGCCGGCGGGAAAAAATTTGGTAAGGCGATTGCCTATGGCACGGGCAGGGACAATACCCGCTCAGTGGCTCTGGGAGACATGAATGGGGACGGGCACTTGGATATTATCGCCGCCAATGTGGGGCAACCCAACCGGGTGTTCTTTAATGATGGCAAAGGCGGGTTTGCCAAATCAACGGCATTTGGCGAGGTACAGGATCCTTCTTATTCAGTCGCTGTAGCGGACATGGACCAGGATGGGGACATGGATATTGTGATTGGCAATGCCGGCCAAAGAAACGCGATTTATTTTAACGAGTTCAAAGGAATAAAATATCGGAGCCTTTCTTTTGGGGAAGCAGCTAGTCGAACCTACTGTGTGGGTTTGGGGGATCTGAACGGGGATGAATACCCCGACATTGTCACCGGCAATTCCGGAGCCCACAATTTCGTTTATCTAAATCGGGGTAAGGCTGGCAAAGCGGGCGAGGCACTACAGCGAAAGCTTCTTGCTGCAATGTATTGAATAGGCATAGAACCCAGGGCGTTCGAATAACCGTGCGGATTATCTTATCAATCGTCGTGGCGCTGATCCTGTTCTCCCCAACTCTAGGCCTCAGTGCTGCGAACCTGGCTCCACCCAACATCGTGGTGATCCTCACCGATGATCAAGGCTATGCGGACATTAGCTTTAATCCCGATCATCCCAAGGAGGTGGCGACGCCGCACATGGATGCGCTGGCTCGTGAAGGGGTGTTCTTTTCACAGGCGTACACCAGTGGCCACGTTTGTTCGCCGACTCGGGCCGGGTTGATGTTGGGCCAATATCAGCAGCGGGCGGGTATTTACACCGCTGGCGATGGCGGCCGTGGTTTTAATCCAAAAACAAAAATATTCCCTTCGTTTTTGCCGGACGACTACACCAGCATGGCGGTGGGCAAATGGCACATGGGGCTGGATACGGATTATCCGAAACTTAAGATGCATGCGCTGAATCGCGGTTTCGACGAGTGCTACAAGTTCATGGGCCGTGGAGGTCACGACTACTTCAAATTACGCGGAGTGAATGGCCCCGAGTATGCACCGATCTATCGCAACAAAGAGCGAATCAAAGAGGGAGATTACGAAGGCTATCTCACCACTCGATTGACGGAGGAGGCGGTATCGTTCATCGACCGGCAAAAGCAGAAGCCTTTCTTTCTCTACCTCGCCTACAATGCTGTGCATGCGCCGGCCCAGGCGCCCAAGGAGGACATTGCACGGATGCAAAAGATGTTTCCGCAACTCGACAAAAAACGTGCGATCCTCATGGCGATGCTTCATCACTTGGATCTCGGCGTTGGTGCGGTGGTCAAGAAACTGAAGGACGAGGGGCTTTGGGAAAATACGTTGTTATTTTTCCTGACTGACAATGGTGGTGCGAAGGCAATGAACGCGAACAACGGAATTCTGCGCGGCTTCAAGGGCAGTTTGTACGAGGGGGGCATTCGCACGCCTTGGGTGGTCAGTTGGCCGGCCAAATTTGCTGGTGGGCGCACCATCGATGCCCCGGTGATCTCGCTGGATATTCTCCCGACGGCGATCGATGCGATGGGCACGAAGGGTGCGGCCAAGCGGGTGTTCGACGGCAAAAGTTTGTTGCCGTTGCTAATGGGAAAATCGACGGCCCATCACCCGGTGCTTTATTGGAACAGCGGCGAGCCCAAGGGCGAATGGGCTGTGAGGGAAGGCAACTGGAAGGCGCACGGTTTCAAGCAAAAATATGAACTTTACGACTTGGCCAGCGATCCATCGGAGAAAACGGACCTCGCGGCCAAGCGGCCGGAGTTGGCCAGGCGCCTGGCCAAGCGGCACGAAACCTGGCTGGCCGAGATGGTCCAGTCGGCGGGCAAAAGCAACGCCACTTGGCCAAGGGATCGGGCTACGGCTGAAGAGCCCAAACCAAAAGATGCCGCACGGGAAAAAAAGCGTGCCGAGCGCAGAAAAGCCCGTCAGAAACAGAACAAAACCAAGTGAATTTCCTGCACAAAGCCGCGGCGTTTCTCTGCTTTTTGTTCGCCGCCAACTTGGCCAATGCAAAGCTGAATGTGTTGCTCATTGTTTGCGATGATCTGAATACGCATGTCAGCACTTCCGGGTATCAGCACATCAAGACACCCAACCTCGATCGCTTGGCCAAGGAGAGCCTGATCTTCACCCGGGCCTACTGCCAATACCCTGTTTGTGGGCCGTCCCGTGCGTCGTTTCTCAGCGGGTTGTATCCCGAGTCGACCGGCGTGCTGAATAACAAGATCGACATTCGTGAGACGCGACCGGGTACGCCATCGTTGCCGCAATTCATGAAAGAGAACGGGTACTGGACTGGGGGCGTTGGCAAGGTGTTCCACACGGTGCGGCATGAACCGGGCGATCTCGGGTGGAACGAGTATCATCGATTCGAGAACGACGAGTTTCCGTTTGTGACTGAGGCGCGGAAAAAGTTTGAGGCCAAGAATGGTTCGGTCGAACACGGGAAGTCCCGCAGGCTATGGAAGCAACAATTGCCGAAGATGTTCACCCAAACGCGCGGCCAATCGAGCCCCGGCTACGGGCCAAGCGGGTTGAACGACTCGCAGCATCGGGATGGCCGGAACGCCCGCAAAGTCGTCGAGTGGATCGACAAAAAAAGCTACGGCGACAAGCCGTTCTTTATCACGGTTGGCATCCACAAACCGCACGTTCCGTTCATCGCGCCGCAGAAATATTTCGACCTCTATCCGCGGCGCGAACTTCAGTTTGAGCTGAGTCCGGCCAACGATTGGGCCGATATTCCGAAGATGGCGATGGTCAAGCGGTTCAGCGGCTTTGGGTTTGAGTTGGGCAGGGAGAATGATCCGCTTCGACGTGAATACACGCAGGCCTATCATGCCTGTGTGTCGTTTGTGGATGCGCAGATCGGGTTGATTCTCGACAAGTTGAAGGCACAAGAACTTTGGGAAGACACGATCGTCATTTTCACCTCCGACCACGGCTACCACTTGGGCGAACATTTTATGTGGGGCAAGGTGACGCTTTTCGAGGAGTGTGCCCGCGTGCCGTTGGTGGTCCGAGTTCCCGGTGTGTCCAAGACCGGCACTCGCAGCGAAGGCTTGGTCGAAACGATCGACCTGTTCCCGACCCTGGCCGAGCTTTGCGACTTGTCCGCTCCGGCATATCTGCAGGGACGGAGTTACGCGGGGCTGATCCGCGAACCCAGCGGAGCGGGCAAGCCAAGCGCATACACCGTCGTGTCCCGTGGAAATCAGTTGGGGCGTTCCATTCGGACCAAGCGCTGGCGTTACGCCGAGTGGGGCGCAGCCAAGGCAGCCGAGTTGTACGATCTGGAGAAAGATCCGATGGAATACACCAATTTGGCCAAGTCGCCCAGGCACCGCGCCGTCGTGAATCGGATGAAGGACACCTTGGCCAAGCGCCACAGGCAGGCCGAGTCGGCAAGGAACATAACCGGAAGGTAATGGCGGACTCCTCAAAGGCCTTGTTTTTTTCTGGCAAAACTTGGCCAAGAGCATAGCCTCCCTATCCCAACCGGATAGCGATGCTGACTTTTTTCGATGGCCAACAGCCGATAAGCCGACGGGAGTTGCTCCGAGTGGGTACGCTTGGTCTGGGTGGGCTGTCGCTATCGTCGCTGCTCGGCGTTAAGGCCTTGGCCAACGGCCAGCCGAATCCGCTTACCGGCAAGTCGGTCATTTTCCTGTTTCAGCAGGGCGGGCCGAGCCAGCACGAGACCTTTGATCCCAAGCCGGATGCGCCATTGGGCGTGCGCTCGGTCGGTGACGTGATCCCAACCTCCCTGCCTGGAGTGCGATTTAGCGGATGGATACCACGTCTGGCCAGGCTGGCACACAAGTTCTCGGTGGTGCGCTCGTTTCATACCGGCAATTCCGGGCACAACATCCAGCCGATTGTCAGTGACTCATCCAAACAGGCGAACATCGGTGTACACTATGCGCGTGTGGCCGGTGTTACCCGGGCAAATTCAGGTATTCCAACTAACGTGGTGCTTTTTCCGCGCTCGGTGGACCCCGATGTGCCCGGGCCGGAAGCGCGCGGCAACATTTCGGCGACCGGCCCGTACAGCAAAAGTTACGCCCCGTTCATCCCGGGGAAGGGTGGGCAACTGCAGGACGACATGAACTTGGCGATGCCGCGGGAGCGTTTTTTTGAGCGGCGAAAACTGCTCGCCGGTTTGGACAGCCTGAATCGTGCGATCGATGCCAACGGTGAGGTCAGTGCGTTGGACGATATACAGCAGCAAGCCGCGGAGGTGTTGCTCGGTGGCGGTGTGTCGAGGGCGTTGGATCTGTCGCAGGAGGACGCCAGGACCCTAGCGCTCTATGACACGAGCCGTTACGTCCGTGGCAAAAAATGGGACTCGGTGACTCGCGGCACGAAGGGCTACTACAACGCTCAGGCCGGCACGATTGGCAAGCTACTCCTGCAGGCTCGCAGGTTGTGCGAGGCAGGTTGTGGCTATGTCACCATCCACGCGAGCTACGCCGGTGTGTGGGACATGCATGCCGACCAGAACAACCTGAACATGCGGGATGGCATGGAGGCTGTCGGTTACAGCTTTGACCATGCCGTGGCCGCATTTATCGAGGACTGCGAGGCTCGTGGTTTGTCCGACAAGATCATGCTTGTCTGCTGCGGCGAAATGGGTCGTACCCCCAAGCTTAACGAACGCGGTGGTCGTGATCACTGGGCGCGTCTTGCGCCGCTCATGATTTACGGTGGCGGCATCGATGGCGGCCGGGTGATTGGCAAATCCGATCGTCTTGGGGGCGAACCGATAACGGATGCCTACAATCCCAGACACCTTATTTCGTCCATTCTCCGAACGGTCATCGACACTGGCCAATTGCGTCTAATCCCCAACGCCCCCAAAGAAGTCACCGAACTCCTCGATCACCCGCCCATTGCCGGGCTTGGCTTGGGCTAAACCAAGCGCGGTCGAACTCACATCCCTCCGCTTGGCGAAGCGGTTGGCCTCCGAAGTCAGCGATCACTTGCCGGCTTTGTTTGCGCCGATGCAATAGAGGTGTCTATGGGTGCGGAGAAAAAAGTGACCCTGGCTGATCGCCGGGCTGGCGGACACCGGTTCGCCGAGTTCGTTTTTTGCGATGACTTCGAATGTTTCGCCGGGGCGAATGACGGTCGTCACGCCCTGGTCGGAGACGAAGTAAACCAAGCCGTCAGCAGAAACGGGTGACGGGCTATGGCCGCCGGGCAGCCGCTCCATCCAGTGGCGTTTGCCGGTCCTGGCCTCGAAGCAACTGGCGATCCCGCTGTCGGCGACCATGAGCAGGTAGCGTCCGGAGATGATGGGCGAGGGGACAAAGGCGGCGCCGCGAGTCGTGCGCCATACGATGTGTGAGTCGGTGACGTTGCCCCTGCCGCCGGGCCGTATCGCGACGGTGTGCCGCTCCGGGTAGCCGCCGGTCGCAAAGACATATTTCCCGTCGTAAACCATCGATGCAACAAACTGCTCAGTCGGGCCATCCACGATCCAGTGGCGCTTGCCGTTGCGCGGATCGTAACTGGCGACGCAAAGGCTGCCGGAGAGAATCATCTGTGTGCGGCCGTCGATCTCGCGGATGATCGGCGTGGCGTAGCTGCGGGTTTTGTTTTCGCGCCGGGTTCGCCAACGCTCCCTGCCGGATTGGCGGTCGAGCGCGACGAGATAGGCGTCGCCATCGTGGTCGCCGTTGAGGATCACCAAGTCTTCAAAAAGCACCGGGCAGGTGTTGAAGCCATGCGCGCTGACGAAGTCGCCGACGTTGGTTTTCCACTTTTCGTTTCCGTCCAGATCGTAGGCGGTGACGATGATTTTGCCGGGAGTGATGAGGCGATCGGAGCTGACATTCGGCGCGATGACCCGGTCGCCCTCGGCGCGCATGAACGTGACGTAAACCTGTCTGCCGTCTGTGGCCGGAGTGCCGGAGGCACGGCTGTTGAGTCGGTGAATCGTTTCCGGTGGCGACTGCACAACGTCTCGTTGCCAGACCGTTTGGCCGCTGGGCCTGTCGAGGCAGAGCAGGATGCGTTTGTTCTTTTCGGTAAGGCTGCTAGTGAGGAAAACCTTGTCGCCCCAAATGATCGGCGACGAGTGGCCTTCACCGGGAATGGCGATTCTCCAGGCAATGTTTTCCGTGCCGCTCCATTTTACCGGGATACCTTTTTCGGGGCTGGTTCCATCACCGTTTGGCCCGCGCCAACCCTGCCAATTTTCGGCCTGGGCCAACCCTGCCACAAAAAAGAACAACACAACCAAACGCATGCCGGGAGTCTAGCGTCGTTGCCTCCTGGAACAAGAATCAACTCCCCGTTTGACCAGTCGGATGCTGAAGTAATGCCTCGCTTGCCGGGGCTGGCGGTCTACAATGTCGCCCATGCCTTTTGGGAAAGTTGTTTTCCTGTTTTTCATCCTGGGTGGCCAAGCGATGGCGGAACAACTTTGGTCGTTGCAACCCTTGAAACGTCCGGAGGTTCCGCGGGCTGCTGATGGATGGGCATTGAACCCGGTTGACCAGTTTATAGCCCAGAAACTGGTTGATGCCGGGATCACCCCGGGGAAAAAGGCAGTGTCGTCGGTTCTGTTGCGTCGTGTTTCCTTTGACGTGACCGGTTTGCCTCCCGCGCCAAACGATGTAGCTGAATTTTGGAAGGCGGAGGATGCAGTGTATGAACAACTCGTAGACCGATTGCTGGCGAGTCCCCACTTTGGCGAGCGTTGGGCGACTCACTGGTTGGACATAGCGAGGTTCGCGGAAAGTTACGGTTTTGAGATGGATCAACCGCGCCCGGATGCGTGGCGCTACCGTGACTTTGTCATTCGTGCCTTTAATGAAGACATGCCGTACGACGAGTTTGTGCGCCTGCAGTTGGCGGGGGATCACTTGAAACGCACCAATCCTGACGCCTGGGTGGCGACTGGATTTCTGGTTGCTGGGGTGGAGAACTTGATTCAAACCCGAAAAGAGTTTGAGCGGGACCGCTATGACAAGGTGGACGACATGGTTTCCACTGTAGGCACGGCTTTACTGGGTTTAACCATCGGCTGCAGCCGATGCCATGATCATAAATACGATCCACTGTCGCAGCGCGACTATTATCACCTTGCGGCGGCCTTTGGCTCCACGGTGAGCAGGGTGAAGGAGTTCGAGCGCGGAAACACGCGGTTCAAGTCGTTTGTTGCCACCGAGGCGGCCGATGGAAAAATCCCCATGGTGGTTGTCACCGAGCCATCCTCCAAAAATCTGCCGAGTGTGCCGGCCCGGATTCATTTCCTTGATCGGGGAGACGTGAAAAAGAAAAGGGAGGCGGTCTCGGTACGATATCCAAAGGTTCTGATCCGGAACGGAGCGGAGCCTTCGCAGTGGAGCCAGGGTTCAGCGGAGCAGCCGGAAGTTCCCGGACGTGTGGCGTTGGCACGATGGATCACGGATCATCAGGACGGAGCCGGCCACCTGTTGGCAAGGGTCATCGTGAACCGGGTTTGGCATCATTATTTTGGCCGCGGGATTGTTGCGACGCCCAGCGATTTTGGGACGCGTGGCGAGCCACCGACACATCCGGAACTGCTTGATTGGCTGGCCGGCGGGCTGATCCAAAACGGCTGGCGACTCAAGCCCATCCACAAGTTGATTTTGACCAGTGCAACTTATCGGCAAGGGTTCCAGAACGCTACGACGGATGGGCGCGTTGTTGGTTATGAAGAGTTGGATCCAGACAATTTGCTGTTGTGGCGACGCGACCCAAAGCGGCTCGATGCCAGTGCCATCCGGGACAACCTGCTCGCCGTGAGTGGCTGGCTGGATTCGACACCGTACGGCCCGGGTTCACTGGATCAAAATCATCCCCGACGCAGCGTGTACCTGACCGTGAAGCGTTCTCGTTTGATACCCTTTTTACAGTCATTCGATGCGCCCAATGCGTTGCAGGGAATTGGCCAACGGCAGGTCACCATCACCTCGCTCCAGGGACTCACAATGCTGAACAGCCCTTTTGTTGATCGTGCCGTGCAGCGCTTGGCCAAGCGCTTGGCCGGTTTGGATTCGGCGGGTGACACCCGATATGTTCGAGATGGATTTTTGATTGCGCTTGGCCGGTTGCCCAGCGGCGTCGAGGAGCGGGCCGCGCTCGAGTTTCTTTCCTCCGGTCAGGCGGCTGCCAGGCGCGACTTTTGCCAAATGTTGGTTTGTTTGAATGAGTTCATTCATATCGAGTAACCCCAAGTTGTTTTATGCAAGGTCCTCTCACACGCCGGTCGTTGTTGAAATCCTTCGGGATGGGCTTGGGTGCGGTTGCCCTTGAGTCGATGCTCGCGTCGGTGGGAGATCCGCGCAACCCGCGGGAGTCTCGCTTGACGCATTTTCCAGCCAAGGCCCGCAGTGTGATTTGGATCGTCCTCAACGGCGGGCCAAGTCAGGTGGATACCTGGGATTATAAGCCCGAACTTCAACGGCGCAATGGCCAGATGCTGGCCGATGCTGATCCGAGGACCGGTTTTTTTGAAACAACCGGACGATTGTTGGCTTCCCCATTCCAGTTCCGGCAACACGGCCAAAGCGGCACCTGGGTTTCGGAGATTTTCCCGTACCTGAGCCGGCACGTGGATGATATGGCGTTCATCCACTCCTGTTTCACCAGGTCGAACAATCACAGCCCGGCGTTGTTTGAAATGAACACCGGTCTCAGTCGGATGGGGTTCCCGTGCGTGGGATCGTGGATGGCCTACGGTCTTGGCGCACAAAATGCCAATCTTCCGGGCTTCCTGGTCATGACTGATGCGAAGGGTCGGGGGCTTCCAAAAAATCAGGCTCAAAACTGGGGTGCCGGTTTTTTGCCGGGCATCTATCAGGGCACGAGAATCCAATCAAATGGCTCGCCGATTGACAATTTGAGTTCCTCCGCTGGCCTGACCCGTGATCGTCAACGCCGGTTGTTGGACATGGTGAACAAATTGAATGGAGCCCATCTTGAACGCTTCAAGGGACAGGTCGAACTGTCGGCTCGCATTGAGGCGCTTGAGCTGGCTTTCCGCATGCAGATGGAGGCCCCCGAAGTGTTGTCGATCGATCAGGAACCTCCCCACATCAGGGCGCTCTACGGGTTGAACCATCCCGTCGCAAAACAATTTGGTCGGCAATGCCTCACGGCCCGTCGCATGCTTGAGGCGGGCGTTCGTTTCATCCAGATTTACAGCGGGGGAACTGGCAATGCACAAAGTTGGGACGGACACACCGATATTGCAGCCAACCATCGCCAGTTTGCCTTGGAGACCGATCAGGGAATCGCAGCACTCTTGGCCGACCTCAAGCAACGTGGTTTGTTGGATTCCACCTTGGTGGTGTGTTGTGGTGAATTTGGGCGAACCTCCGATTCCCAGGGAAGCAGGGGTCGTGACCATAATCCGAACGCCTTCACCGCTTGGTTCGCGGGGGGTGGAGTGCGAGGTGGTGTTCACTATGGCAAAACCGATCCTTTTGGTTATCGGACGGTGGAGAATCCTCGTCATCTTCACGACCTTCATGCCACGATTCTGCACCTCTGTGGAATCGACCATGAGCGATTGACCTATCGATTCAATGGCCGTGACTTTCGCCTTACCGATGTCCATGGGAACGTGGTGAAGGAGATACTGGCCTGATTGCGAGATCACTTCATGAGTTTTCTCCGCCTTCTTTTATTTGTTTGTATCACCACGCCAAGTTGGGCGGTCGATAAACCCAATATTCTCTTCATTGCCATCGACGATTTGGCACCGGTATTGCGCTGTTATGGGAACCTGATTGCGAAGACACCTCACATTGACCGCCTGGCGGCGAGCGGGGTTCGCTTTGACCGGGCCTACAATCAACTGCCGCTATGCAATCCCACGCGGGCTTCGGTGATGACAGGGCTTCGGCCGGATACCATCAAGGTTTACGACTTGGACCGGCATTTTCGGGATGAGGTTCCGAAGGCGATAACATTGTCACAAACCTTCATGCGCAATGGTTGGTGGGCCGGGCGTGTGGGCAAGATTTATCACTACAACGTGCCGGCCAGCATTGGCACCGACGGGTTTGATGATCCTCCTTCGTGGCAGGAAACGGTGAACCCGAAGGGACGCGACAAGGCGGACGAGGCGCTCATCTTCAATGCCGAGCCACACCGAAAGATCAGCGCGGCCTTAAGCTGGCTGGCGGCCGACGGAGCGGATGAGGAACAGACCGACGGCATGATCGCCACCGAGGCCATCAAGATGATGCAAGCCAAGCGTGGTCAGCCCTTCTTTCTCGGTGTCGGTTTCTTCCGGCCGCACACGCCGTATGTCGCCCCGAGGAAATATTTTGAAATGTATCCGCTCAAGGACATGCGCTTGCCCTACGCGCCGAAGGGTGATCGTGACGATATTCCCACCGCGGCCTTCGCGCACAACTGTCCCGTGCCCCATTACGGGCTGGACGAGCTGACACTGCGCAAGGCGTTGCAGGCGTACTATGCAACGATCTCGTTTGTGGACGCGCAGGTCGGTCGGCTGATGGCGGCGCTGGATCGGCTGGGCTTGGTGGACAACACAATAGTAGTTTTGTGGAGCGACCACGGCTATCACTTGGGCGAGCACAACGGCATTTGGCAGAAGCGCACACTCTTTGAGCAGGCCTCGCGCACGCCGCTCATCATCCGCGCGCCCGGCGCTAGGGGCAACGGCACCGCCTGCACGCGCATCGTGGAGTTCGTGGACATTTACCCGACGCTCACTGACCTCGCCGGGCTGAAGCCACCCAAGGGTCTTGAGGGTCGCAGCCTCCGGCCGTTGCTGGATAATCCCTTGGCCAAGTGGGACGGGCACGCCATCACTCAGGTGCTGCGCCCGGCGGACCAGCGCTTGGCCAAGCCGGTGATGGGCCGCAGCATCCGCACCGGGCGCTGGCGCTACACCGACTGGGCCGAGGGAAATTCCGGGGTGGAACTCTACGACCACGCCAGTGACCCGATGGAATTTAACAACCTTGCGCTGGAGCCTGACCCCGAGGCCAGGTTCGTGATGCAGCAATTGCGTAAACTCCTCGAACAAAAAGCCAGCGGCAAGGTGCCCACCACGCCGTTTAACCCGAAGCGACTTTAATGATGCGCGGTTTTTGCCCAGACGACTCATTCAGCCAGTGGAATCCAATGGGAGGAGTTGAGAACAAATGAAAGTTGCGGTTTTCACCGGCATACGGGACCTGGAAGTTTGTGAGCGGCCAATGCCGGTCTTGGAGCGGCCGGGCGATGTGTTGCTGCAAATCGAAACGGTGGGTGTGTGCGGGTCGGACATTCATTACTACACGGAGGGGCGCATCGGCGGGCAGGTCATCGAGCATCCGGCAACGCTTGGCCACGAGTGCGCGGGAACCGTGGTGGAGGTCGGTTCAGTCGTCGCCGGGTTGGAGGCCGGGCAGCGCGTCGCGATCGACCCGGCGATCTCTTGTGGCCAATGCGATCAGTGTCAGCAGGGTAGGGCGCACACTTGCCGTAACCTCCAGTTTCTCGGCTGCCCGGGCCAAGCTCCCGGCGCTGCGACGGAGTACATCACGATTGCCGCCGAATCGTGTTACCCGATTCCCGACTCGATGACGATGGTGCAGGCGGCACTGGTCGAGCCGTTGTCAGTCGGCGTCCACGCCGTGCGTCTCGCGGAAATGCAGCCCGGCGGCGCCGTGGCCGTATTGGGATCGGGGCCAATTGGATTGAGCGTCCTCTTGGCGGTGGGTGCGCTTTGCCCAAGCCGAACTTACGTCACCGACCTGCTCGACAATCGACTCGAATTGGCCAAGCGATGTGGCGCCGATTGGACCGGTGTGCCGACGAGCGAGGATGTAGTGAAAGCGATTCTGAAGGAGGAACCCGACGGGCTCGATTGCGTCTTCGAATGTGCCGGTCGGCAGGAGACGCTTGGCCAAGCGGTCGAGTTGCTCAAGCCAGGCGGAACACTGGTGCTGGTCGGCATTCCAGAGACCGACCGGGTCAGTTTCGAGATGGATTCGTTACGGCGAAAGGAGCTGCGCCTGTTGAATGTACGTCGGCAAAACGACTGCACGAAGGCGGCCATCGACCTCGTTGCCAGCGGGGCGGTCATCGTTGATCCTCTCGCGACCCATCACTTCACCTTGGACGAAACGAAGGCGGCATTCGACCATGTCGCGGACTATGCGGACGGGATCGTTAAGGCGATCATCCATGTGGCCAACCCGCCGGCTCAACCCTGAAGGATGGCCGTATCCAGCGCGAAATGGCGAGTCGTCATGAGGATTAAATGGAGCGAAATGTCAATGAAAACAACGGTTCTGAACAGCTTGGCCAAGCGATGACTCATTTTACAATACATGAAAACAAGACTCAGTCTCAAAAAATAACTTGCACTTGACCTGCTTTTTGCCGATGAGTTCGCCGCTTTTTCGAAATGGCGACGATTTTGGACATGCCGATTGGCCAAGCGCGCTCAGCTGACACGCTGATTTGACACTGTTATCAAGTGACAGCGTCGGCTATTCGCAGGGCGATCGATGAGGGCGACGCGGAGCGTGTTGAGGAGGTTTCGCGGATGACCTCGGCCGGTGCGGGCTGCGGCAGTTGCCAATGTCGCATTCAGCGGTTGTTGGCCGGACTGCCGGCCGAGTGTGGGTCGTGCGCGCTGTGCCCGGGCTGCGGTTTCGTTAAGACGCTTTGCCATTGTCAGGCTGCGTAGTGGCAATCCTCCCTTGGCGCGCGTCTGGGATTAAGTCTCAATGTCATCAAACAAACTTCTTTTTTTGTCCGCCTGTTTTTGATTTACTCTCGGCGTGTGAGAAACTTGATTCCGCCCTTCCCGAAAAACAGGAGCGGCGGAATTTCAACACCATCAAATCATGAAAGGAAACGAACAAGTCATCGAGGCATTGAACGCCGGCCTGACCATCGAGCTGACGGCGATCAACACGTACTTCATCCACTCCAAGATGTGCCTCAACTGGGGGCTCAAAAAGTTGGCGGATCATTACTACGCAGAGTCGATCGAGGAAATGAAGCACGCGGAGGAGATCATCGACCGCATCCTGTTTCTTGACGGGCTGCCGGCCATCTCGCGCTACGACGTCATCAACGTGGGCGACAACCCGAAGGAGCAGATTGAGAACGGCATGGCACTGGAGATCAAGGGCGCGGCCACTTACAACGAGGGCGTCAAGCTGTGCGCCGATGTGAAGGACACGGCCAGCCGCGAGTTGATGGAGCGCATGGTGGTCGAGTCGGAGCAGAGCATCGACTGGGCCGAGGCGCAACTGGACCTCATCAAGATGATGGGCATCGAAAACTACCTCGCCCAGCAGGTGGACGGGGGCGGCGGCAAATAGCCAACCGGTCGGTTTCTTATCCGTTTATCGCAATCCCTTCTCAAAAAAGGGCCACATCTTTTCAGGGTAGAAGCGGTGTCCGCTGTTACCCCATTTCAGGGCGATGTGGTTGGGGACACCTGCGGCTTGGAAAATTTTCCCGATGCTGACGGCCAGCTTTTCCACAGTCGGTGGATGGTGCAAACTGTCGTCCACCCCGTGCACGATCAAGAGGTGCCGCGGGGCGACGAGGCCTCCCAGCTCTTTCCAGTCGCCCCAGTCCCGGAGTTTGGGGACGAGGCAGCAATCGCAGTGAAAGATAAACCCTTCCGCACTCATCACCGAGGTGAATGAGCAGCTTGGAATCGCCACGCGGATTCGGATATCGATCGCCGCGGTGTAGGCGGTGAGGACGCCGCCACCAGAATTGCCGGTCATGACGATGCGGTTTCGATCGACCAGAGGATGTTTCTCCGCCCAGTCGAGCAGGCGCTGCATGTCCCAAACCCGCTCCGCAATCGGTGTGCGCCCGGCGAGCAGACAGTGGATGAGTTGGGCCCGGCAGGGGCGCTTGCCATGGCGGCCTTTGGGATCCGGCACCAGCACTTCCTCCGCGAGCCCCCGGGTAGCCGGGGCAATGACCACAAACCCGCGCCGCGCGGCTTGTGCCCCGATGTCGCCTTCATTTTCAAGCACTTTCCTGCTGTGTTTTTCATCCTTGAATGCGCCGGCGTAGGAATGCAGTCCGAGCTTGTCGTGGCCGTGCGGGCAAAGCAAAAGGGGGCGCGGCTGGGCTTTGCTCGCATCCTTGGGAATGAGCAAATAAAAGGGGATGACTACACCCGGTTCAGTTTCCATCGAGCAAAGCGTGCGGGTGAATGAATCCTGGGTTGCGACCGCTTTTCCGACCTCAACCCTTGGTCGGAAGCCGGCCAAGTCCTTCCGCATCCGCTTGAGCCCGGTGAGCTCGATGAGCGCCCCGCGGGCCTTCTCCTGCCACTGCCCGAACCCAGCCGAGGCATCAAACGCATGCACCTGCTTGCCCTTTTGAATGCGCTTGAAGTAGTTCCCAACCGGGCTGGGGTAGGTCACGAACGGCTTGGGCGTCTGCTGTGCAAGGGAAGTTCCGCTGAATAAAATGACAGTAAGGATTGCGGGGATTTTCAGCTTTTTCATTTAGAGCAATGCTGTGGCTGGGAGTATAACCAATCAGGTGCAAAACTCACTCCTAAATTAAAGAATTACTGTTTCGGATTGCCGATGGTTTGGTGAACAGGCAGGCTTGGCCCATGCGCTGGACTTCC
>JYMV01029051.1_pt1 | contig 21023 bp, 20 predicted proteins | sample 338911 | NCBI WGS metagenome assembly JYMV01 (sample SAMN03354496, study PRJNA234377) | hydrothermal vent metagenome | biome: Deep sea; feature: Hydrothermal plumes at the Eastern Lau Spreading Center, Western Pacific Ocean; material: Seawater | place: Tonga | collected 2009 | depth 2000 m m
GAGCTGATTTTCCACCAAGATTTGAAATAGTTGGTGTCATAGGACGCCTCGTCGCTTTCGAAATTAGTACTGTTTGGGTGTTTTTACGGGTGAAGACATAAGACCAAACTAGTCGCCAAAACTGCCTTTTCATGAGGATTCAGGTTAGAATGAGGCTTACTTCATGAACGGGAACGAACAAAAGCAAACTGTTTTTTCTGGCGAAAATCCCAACGCGGAGGGGAGGTCGATGAGTTTGGATAAGGGTCCGACTCAAGATGTGTCGCTGATATCCCAACAACCGCACGTTTTAGTTGTCGATGACGATCGACGATTGCGGTCACTGTTGCGCGATTTTCTGGCAGAAAATGGGTTTTTGGTTGCGACCGCTGATGATGCAGCTGATGCTCGTGCTAAGCTTCGTCATTTGAATTTTGATGCACTTGTGCTCGACGTGATGATGCCAGGAGAGAATGGTATCGAACTTATGCACGCACTGAGGGCTAAAGGTGATATCCCTATCCTATTGCTCACAGCGATGGATGAAATTGAAGATCGGATTGCCGGCTTCGAAGGGGGCGCCGACGATTATTTGGCGAAGCCATTTGAACCGCGTGAACTTGTGCTGCGGTTGAACGCCATTCTAAGGCGGGCTCGAACAAGTGCGATGGCGGCCGGAGATGTGATTCGGTTTGGTGAGTTTGCATTCGATGGATCACGCGGAGAGCTTCTTCGCGGCGAGGAGACAATTAAATTAACTTCGGGTGAGATTGGTCTACTCCGTGCGTTTGCTCGTCATGTCGGTGGCGCAGTGTCTCGCGATTTTTTGGCTGCTCGCATGGGGGTCAGCCCTCGGACTGTTGATGTGCAGATTGCGCGGTTAAGGCGAAAAATTGAAAGTGACCTAAGTCACCCGCGCTATCTGCTCACTGTGCGTGGAGAGGGTTATGTTCTGCGGGCTAACTGAGTTGCGCTTTCGGTAATGCTACGGCGACGTCGCATAGTGCCGGGCTCGTTCTTCGGCCGATCGCTGCTAATATTGTTGCTGCCTTTGTTGGTGCTACAAGTGGTCTCCGCGTTTGTGTTTTATAATCGCCACTGGGAGGACGTTGGGCGGCGGCTTGCTCTCGGTTTGGGCGGGGATATTTCGATGCTGGTTGAGGCTATTGAGACCTATCCTGATGGACCTGAACGCGATTGGATATTGGATCGGGCGCGCCACAATTTTTCTATGATTTCGGATTGGAGAGAGGGTGAAAAATTGCCGGCTTCGCCTCCGCATCGCTCTTTTGGGGCCGTTGATTGGACTCTTGAGCGAGTGTTGCCTGAGCAGCTTGCGTATCCATTTCATTTTGACACTTCCAATGGTGAACAAGTGACAATTCGAGTTCAGTTGGCGAATGGCGTGCTTGAAGTTATTGCGCCCCGCAAACGATTGTTTAGCTCGACAACATATATATTCATTGCGTGGATGGTTGGCACATCTCTGATTTTGCTTGCGATCGCAATATACTTTTTGCGAGGCCAGATCCGCCCTATCAGGCGCCTTGCTCAGGCGGCCGAAAGCTTCGGCAAAGGGATGCAGGTAGTTAACTTTAAGCCTGAAGGGGCGAGAGAAGTTAGGCAAGCCGCGAACGCATTTTTGCGTATGCGAGAGAGAATTCAGCGCCAGATTACCCAACGTACTGAAATGCTAGCCGGTGTGAGTCACGACCTCCGTACCCCACTAACTCGTATGAAGCTTCAGCTCGCTATGTTGCCCGAAAGCGATTACGCAGCAGGGCTGCGTGGTGATGTCTCGGAGATGGAGAAAATGGTGGATGGTTATCTAGCCTTTGCGCGTGGTGAAGGTAGTGAAGTGCCGGTGCAGGTGTCCCTTCAAGATATCCTGGAAGAGGTGGTGGAAGATTCACGCCGTAACGGGGCCGACGTCGCGCTCGAGAATGTGATTGGGGTCCAGATAACGGTTCGGCAGCATGCAATCAAGCGTGCGTTGACGAACCTAATCGACAACGCATCGCGCCATAGCCATGAGGTTTACGTGGGTGCTACCAGAAAAGGCGATATAGTTGAAATAACAGTTGATGATGACGGCCCTGGCATTCCAAAAGCACAACGAGAATCAGTGTTTAAACCGTTTTTCCGTATCGACCAATCGCGGAATGCTGAGACTGGTGGCGTTGGCCTTGGTCTCACCATTGCACGTGACGTTGTTCGTAATCATGGTGGTGATTTGTTGCTGGGAGAGTCCGCGGCTGGCGGTTTGCGCGCTCTAATCCGATTGCCGGTTTGACCGTGTGCGGATGCAAATGTTCCGTGCCTGATAAAAGCTATTGGTGGAAGGTATAGTAACGCTTATTTAAGTGTTGGCGGTGTCAAGCTAGGTAGGGTCCCTTAATTATGGGCTACTTCTCTCTCTCTGTCTTCCTGTGGTTACCCTGAACCAGTGGACATAGGCGTTGCAAAAATTCCTCGGCGGTCTTTAGCTTTCCGTCTAGCTCTGCCATCGTTGGTGCCATATCCGTGCTGTCGTCGTTCAGCCAGCGGCGCAGAACAAACAAATAAATCACTGTTAAACCGCGAATACGGGTGCGGCCACGTAGGCCGCTCGACGATATTCCTGCACATTCTGCCATGAGCGCCATCGAGCGATTAAGGGAGGTGATTCCATGAAGGCTTGCCAGTGGGTCGCGCAGAGTGTCGCGAGCGATCGCTGCGACCCCTTCCTTCCAGGGAAGTAGGACCTCTAGGCGGCGCATCAGAATGTCAAATAACCGGTCTCGCACCGCTCCGTCCAGTGAATCAAGTTCTGTGCCTGCAACAACGGTTTGGTCGATACGATTACGAAAAGCAGTCAGTATTACTTGTTTTGATGGGAATATGGCCAATGCTTCGCCAATTGGTACGTTCGCGGCGACCGCAATGTCTCTTATGGACAACTGCGCCCATCCGTCGCGCGCTGCCAGCGCTAGCGCGGTGTCAATAATTAGAGACGGCGGATCCGGTTTGTTGCGGGGAGATGGAGTTCGTTTTGTCATCAGCAGGCCATTTCATTTTACCATACTATTTTCGGATAAGTTACGACTAGCCAATGCGCCAATAATTTGCTTTGGGCGGGGAATGTGATGTCGAAAGTAGAGGCCTGGTTGAAATTCGAGGCGCGACGTCGGCCAATGCTTTCGCGCGAGGAGGAGAGAGATCTTGCGCGCCGAGCACGGGCAGGAGATCAGAAAGCGGTGACATGCTTGGTTGGAAGCCATCTACGATTAATTATTCGGGTTGCTGAACGTTATGGTGGTCCGGGGTTGGGTAAAGCCGATCTGGTCCAGGAAGGCTGTGTTGGTTTGATGCAGGCCTTGCATCGTTTCAATCCTGATAAAGGTGCCCGCTTTTCGACGTACTGCATCTGGTGGATTAAAGCTGCGATCCAGGAGCATGCGATGCGGTCTTGGTCATTGGTGCGAATCGGCACCACCAGCGCCCAAAAAACCCAATTTTTTGACTTGCGCCGTTTGAGCGCCGTTTTGAACGAAACAGGTGATTCATTGAGTGACAAGGGAGTCTGCCGCGTAGCGCTCATGCTTCGAGTGTCACAGAGACATGTTCGCCGAATGGAGCAGCGTTTTGTAGGTCCCGATTATTCTCTCAACGACATAGGCGAACCGGGAAACGCTGAGGAATGGGTGAATCGCCTGCCTGATCTAGCGCCAACACCGGATCAGCGAAGAGAGGAGCGTAATAATCTGCGAGTGAGACGTGGGCTGCTGACGGCAGGTTTGGCGGAGCTCACTAAGAGGGAGGTGTCGGTTATACGAAGTCGGTATTTATCGTCGGACGTCAAGAAGACATTGGAATCGGTGAGTAAAGAGCTTGGTCTTTTAAAAGAGCGGGTCCGGCAAATTGAAGTTCGCGCGATGACTAAACTGAGGGCATTTATTTTGCCGAAGGTAGACGGGCTCGGTGCATTTTGGGTTTACTCGCCTAATATGGATATGTTGGTTACGATATTGTATGGACGCCATTCGGTTGATTTTCACTCAATGGCAGATCAACAGCGTGTGCCAACGTGACTCCTCATAGGGTCCCCATATGCTTGGAAGCATGTAAGTGGCGGTGAAAAAGGTCCTGACTTAAACCAAATTATGGTTATGTCCTATGCTATGGCGAGTTCTCGACCACGCTCCTTGGCGGCTGTGACGGCTCTTGCCATGAGTTGTTGCAATCCGTCATCGGCCATTAGCACTTCAAGCGCAGCGGCTGTAGTGCCTCCCGGGCTCGTGACGTTCTGACGCAGTACGGTTGGAGAGTCCTCAGTTTGCTCGGCAAGTGCGCCGGCACCAGCCACGGTGGTGAGTGCTAAGCGATTCGCTAGATCTGCGGCCAATCCCGCACTAATACCCGCTTGTGCTAGCGCCTCGATCAATAGAAACACGTAGGCTGGACCACTACCAGACACAGCGGTTACCGCGTCCATCAGGGATTCGTCTTCAATCCATTCGACTTGACCCACCGCACCGATCAGAATTTCACAGCGCGCTCGTTGTTCAGCGCTGACATGGGTGTTAGCGCAAAGCACCGTAATTCCGTGTCCAATGGACGCTGGAGTATTGGGCATAGCGCGAACCACTGCCGTATTTGCTCCCAGTTGATGTTCGAAATAGCTGATTGGTGTACCTGCAGCTATCGACAGGACTAGCCTTCCGGGCTGGATAAGCGGTTTGTATAGTGGTACCACCTCATCCATCACCTGTGGCTTTACAGCAAACAGTATGGTGGCTTCCCCCAGTCCGGTGTTGATCGCCTCGGGGGTTTCAAAAGTATAAAGGGTATAGGTGTCTCGGAAATATTTGGCTCGTGTGACATTTGGCTCGACGAGCACAATATCGCTTGGTTGTGTGGTTTGCTTTTTGAGCCAGCTCTCAATCAGAGCGCCGCCCATCTTACCCGCTCCCACCATTAGTACGCGACCCGTATTCGTATCCGCGCCCATTTTTATTACTCCTTATTGCGTCCCCACGTCCTGCTCTTTCGGACCCCGTTTTTTGGTCAGGCGGGGTTTGTTTTTCCTCAGAGATGTATCAGAGCGTGCGGCTTTCCTAGGCGATACCAATCGGCTTTCCAGGGTCTCGATCCGAGCTCCTAATATCACATTTTCCTCCCGGGCCTTGATAGCCATGGCGCGAACGGCGTCAAACTCATCACGTCGGACTAAATCCATGCGCACTAAGATGCGCTCAATCTGGACACGCAGCCTAGATTCTGCCTCGTCTTTAAGTGCTGTAAACGAAGAGAATGCGCCGCCGGCTAATCGAGCCAAGTCGTCGAACAAACGGTTGTCAGTCTGCATGGTGCTTTTCTCCCTAGGCTTAACCCATAACGCTGTTGTTAGCGCATGATGATGAAAGCCGCAATTACTTGCCCGCGGTTTAGGTGGGCTCTATAACCCGCGCCAATGATCATTGTAACTGGCGGCGCTGGATTTATCGGTTCCAACTTGATCGCAGCGCTAAATGCGCGGGGCCGCAAAGATATAGTTTTATGTGACCACTTGGGTATGGACGACAAGTGGCGCAACCTAGCACGTCGGCAAATTGCTGAAATCGTAAATCCAGAGGATCTGTTTACTTATATGCGGGAGCATGCCGATGGCGGAGTCTGGGGCCGTGTTGAGGCAGTATTTCATATGGGGGCAAATTCCTCGACCACTGAGTCAGACGTTGATTTGATCTTATCCCAGAATTTCCGTTTTAGTCTCGATCTGTGGCGTTTATGTGCAGAGCAGGAGGTGCGCTTAATCTATGCGTCGTCGGCTGCAACTTATGGCGACGGCAGAGCCGGATTTGCCGACGGTCTTGATGTTTCACAGCTGGATCAGCTCAAACCTCTGAATCCTTACGGTTGGAGCAAGCATCTATTTGACCAACGCGTGGCTCATTTGGCCATGGATCCGCGCACTCGCCCGCCGCAGTATGTGGGGCTTAAGTTTTTCAACGTCTATGGTCCCAACGAATATCACAAGGGTCTAATGAAAAGCGTTGTGGCCCAAAAGTATCCGTCCGCTGAACTTGGAAAACCGGTGACGCTGTTTAGATCGTATCGGCCTGATTGCGAAGACGGTGGCCAGCGGCGGGACTTTATTTATGTACGTGATTGCGCCGATGTAATGCTGTGGTTGTTCGACAATCCAGAGGTAAACGGCTTATTTAATTTGGGTACTGGCCAGGCGCGCAGTTTTGCTGACCTGGCAAAGGCATTATTCTCTGCGCTGGGTAAAACTTCTCAAATCCAATATATTGATATGCCTAGTTCTATCCGGGATAGATACCAATATTTCACAGAGGCTCAGATGTTGCAGCTGCGCTCAGCCGGTTACTCGGCTCCATTTACTAGCTTAGAGGCAGGTATCTCGGATTACATAAATAATTTTCTCGCCACTACCGACCCTTATCTCTAGGTCATGATCCGGTCGCAGAAGACGCGAGGATGGGGTCTCTCGTACCAACGGAAACGCTATTCCAGTGCAGGCATAAATGCTGCGCTAGTTATCGGATGTGATCGAATGGAGAAAAAATCCTAGTGGGACTCATATTCCCTGCAATCGATCCAGTTGCGATCCAGATCGGTCCATTGGCTGTACGCTGGTATGCGTTGGCCTATGTGATGGGGTTAGTCGCTGGCTGGCAGTATGTCCGACGTCTCGTTGAAGCGCAGCGTATAGAATTAAGTGTCGAGATGGTGGACGATTTGCTGCTGTGGATCATGCTTGGTGTGATCCTGGGAGGTCGGTTAGGTTACGCGTTATTTTATCAGTTTGGTTATTACATAAAGGAACCGCTTGAAATTTTTGCTGTCTGGCGCGGTGGTATGTCATTCCATGGCGGCCTGATCGGGGTGGTGTTGGCGATTGTATTCTTCGCACGGCGGCGCGGAATCCAGGTCCTTTCAGTCGCAGACGCGGTGGCTCCAGCGTTTCCGTTTGGATTGATGCTCGGCCGCGTATCAAACTTTATTAATGGGGAGCTTTACGGCCGAATTACGGAAATGCCTTGGGGAATGATTTTCCCTAGAGGTGGTGACGTCCCTAGACATCCAAGCCAACTTTATGAAGCGGTGCTCGAAGGCGGTTTGTTATTTGCACTGATGCTGTGGTTGGTACATATGCGAAACGCTCACCGTAGGTCGGGCCTATTGAGTGGGACCTTTCTTGTTGGGTATGCATTTGCACGAGTCACTAGTGAATTATTCCGTGAACCTGATTCTCATATCGGTTTTCTTTGGTCCGGCGTCACTATGGGGCAAACGTTGTCCATACCATTGGCGGTACTTGGGTTCTGGCTAATCGCCCGATCTAATCGGTCAGAATGACGAATTGTCATCGATCTCGTTTGCTCGCGGCCTACCTACGTCGTCTAATCAATGCGAACGGACCTCTCACTGTCGCCCGTTATATGAGCGAGGCGCTGAACAATCCAAGTTTTGGTTACTATACGACTCGTGATCCGTTGGGTACTCGCGGTGATTTCACGACAGCACCCGAAATTAGCCAAATGTTTGGTGAGTTGATAGGGGCTTGGTTTATAGATTGTTGGAGAGGACTTGGTGCGCCCGACCCAGTATTGTTAGTGGAACTCGGCCCGGGACGTGGCACGTTGATCTCCGATCTGTGGCGGGGGATTGCGGTGTCGCCCGATTTTCGGGCTGCAGTTCGATTTTGTCTGGTTGAGGCCAGCCCTGTTTTGCGTAGCCAACAGCAGCAGCGATTGTCTAATCTTCGGCCTCTGCCGGCACTTGACTGGTACTCTCGCCTCGCTGACGTTCCTGACGGTACTCTAATGCTGATAGGCAACGAATTTTTTGATGCTCTTCCAGTGCACCAGTTCGTTGCTGGTGCTGATGGTTGGCGCGAACGGTTAATTGATCGTGATCTTTGCCAGGCAGATGCTTTTCGATATGTGTTGTCACATGGACGAACGCCCGCGACGGCATGGCTGGATAGTGGGAATAAATCTGCCGATGCAATGGAGGTTTGTCCTTCCGGTCTTTCGCTGGCGCATGATATTGCGGAGAGGGTAACGCGCGTTGGCGGTGCTGCGCTGATCGTTGATTTTGTTGCCAACTATTTGGACTTTAGCTTGCAAGCAGTGCGCGGGCATGATCATCACGATCCGCTAATGAGTCCGGGGAGTGCCGATCTTGCGTGTGCTGTCAACTTCGCAGCCTTGTCTAAGGTTGCTCGGACGGCGGGAGCGCTGGTGCACGGGCCGCGTGGGCAAGGGGCATTTCTCGAGTCTCTGGGGATCAGTTCGCGAGCGGAACGCCTGGCGCAGGGTGTGAGTGCTGAGACGTCTCAGATGATTCACTCTGGACGACGACGTTTGACGGAGCCGGGTTTTATGGGTGAGCTTTTTCAGGCTATGGCGATAACATCTGGAAGTTTGGTCTCTGTCGCTGGGTTCGAGCCCACGTGATCGTATCTAGCTCCTCGTTGAGCAATCTCGATGGTGTGAGCCATGCGTTCTTCACTCGTCTGGGTGGTGTCTCGACTGGATTGTACCATTCCCTAAACTGTAGCCACGGGAGTCATGATGAAAGAGAGGCGGTAATTGAGAACCGACGTCGTGCCATGGCGAGACTCGATCTTCCAGCAAATGCATTGGTCACCTGCTATCAGGTGCATGGCGTTGATGTAATCACTATAAATGGGGGAAATCCTCCGGTTGGGAAAGTTTATGCAGATGCGCTGGTTACTAACCGACGTGGAATGGCGCTCGGAGTTCTAACCGCTGACTGCGCGCCCATACTTCTCGCAGATATCAATGCTGGCGTGATAGGCGCTATCCACGCGGGTTGGCGGGGGGCCTTGGCTGGCGTTCTTGAAGTAGGAACAAAGGCGATGATAGGGCTGGGTGCACACACTGAGTTCATCTATGCGAGTATTGGTCCATGTATAGGTGCCAACTCCTATGAAGTGGGATCTGAATTTGCGCGTCGATTTATCAAAAAAAGTTTAAAGTTCGAAACATTTTTTAAGCCAGCGTTGCGATCCGGCCATCATTTTTTTGATCTCTCTGGATATGTTGAAATGCGTCTAGCAGCGTGCGGAGTTCGTGCCATCGACCGTTGCAATGAGGACACATATCCTGATGCCGAGCGTTTTTTTAGTTTCCGGCGGAGTCAGCATAGCGGCGAAGTCGATTATGGGCGCACTTTGTCGGCAGTTGTGTTGCGATAGTGCTGTGCCGCATATCGTGATTTTTGCAGTGATATGTGTGTTAGGGCTCGTTGTAAGCTGTGTGCTGATGATATGATCCTCTCGACTAAACTGATAGTTACGATAGTCTTTAGTGTGTTTTTAGTAGGGGCGTGTCAGCCTCTGCCGAGACCGTTTCAGCCGATAGTGAAAGCGGCTGATAGTATGCCGCCCGAGCTAGAAGCAAAATTTGGTCTGTTTCTGGCGGGCATAGACAACGCCCCGGCCGTTTTTGAGTCCAATTTTATCAGGATATTGGGCGAAGAGTTGACCTCGCGCGATGTCGTTTCAAGTCGAGTTGTTGCCAATCAAGGAAGCTATCTTTTGGTGGGAGAGTTCTCTGAAACTCCTACCGATTCAATCCGCCTGTCATGGCGGATTGTTGCTGCAGATGGAGTTGTGATCGGATTATTTGACCAGGTTGGTGCAACTGATGAAGCCAACTTGGCAAAGCTTGCTCAAGATGCGGCAAACCGCATTGCCATGTTAATGAAAGCTGCAGACCCACCTAGGGCGAAAAGTCGTACTTTTACGTTTCCAACAGTTGTGTTGCATCCAGTTGACGGCGCGCCAGGAGACGGTCGGATTTCACTAACTTCTGCGATGCGCGCGGCTCTTGGTCGTCGCTCCATTCGTGTGCTCGATGATTCGCACGACGGTGCGTTGGTAGTACTTGGCAGTGTTAAGACCAGCATTCGGGGAGATGGACAGTTAGTGGAGGTGCATTGGTCTGTTATTAACGAAGTGGGTCGGGAACTTGGCTCGGTGACTCAAAGTAATGTTGTACCGGTCGGTATGCTGGATGGATCGTGGGGCGAGATTGCTCATGCTGTCGCTGATGGTGGTGCAGATGGAGTGATTGTTTTGCTGCGTGAGGCTCATCGCTCGAGATCGTCCGTGAGGTTGGATTGACGTAGCAGCGGAGCGTCTACGGGTTTTATTGTTTGTGATCAGCGAGGATTGTTCGAACTTGAGCCAAGGTTTTCTTGCGTCCCGCTTCGAAGTTACCTGCTATCCACCATTCTTCGGCTTCGTTGAGCGCCTTGCCTATTAAAGGCCCAGCCGGGACGCCCAGAGCCAATATATCCTTGCCCGAAACCGGAAGCTGTGGACGCTGCCAGTTGTCAACGAGATCTAATAACTTTTGCCAGTCCCCGTTGTCCTCGCTCGATACCTGAGCCCAGGCCATTAATGCCATATCGACAAAGCGTTCGGGCCCGAGGCGGTATAAGGCACGGTAGGCCTCTGCATCGCTTAGGGCCGGCGTGACTTTAACTGATGAGGTAAACATTCCCTCAAGTCGACGTTGTCCCTCACTGGAAAGCTTGAGGTGATTGGTTAGGGCTGTTCGTTGTTTAGAGTCAGATGCTAAAGCTGCCAATCTCCGTATCGGATCAGCGCATCCCGTTTTAGTTTCAACTGAAACAAGATTTTGGACCCTGACAATAGCGGTTTCGTTAGGGGAAAATTTTAGTGTGCTGGCAAGAACACCACAGTCATCTGCGTATTTAAGCGCTTGTATAGGGTCAGGTGCGTCTAGCCATTTGAGCAGTTCTACGCGGATTCGGTGGCCCGAGAGAGTGTCAAGTTTTTCGGCAGCTGCGCCGCAGGCAGCAAGCGCCTCTGCATCTGGTCGGTTTTTGCCAAAGTGGGCATAAAATCGAAAAAACCGAAGGATGCGCAGCACATCCTCTTCAATCCGCCTATTGGCATTGCCGACGAATCGTATTTTCCCAGACCTTAGATCATCGGCGCCTCCCAGTGGGTCATACAATGTTCCATCTAAGTCACAATACATTGCATTGATAGTGAAATCCCGACGATTGGCATCGGTCGACCAATCGGTAGTGAAGGCAACCGTAGCGTGACGCCCATCCGTATTAATATCGCGGCGCAGCGTAGTGATTTCGAATGTCTCGTTAGCGGCGACTGCGGTGACAGTGCCATGTTGCAAGCCGGTGGGTATCGCTTTTAAGCCAGCGTCTTCTAGCAACGTTATCACTTGGTTTGGGGCTGTCGACGTGGCGATGTCTATATTATCTATGCCTTGGCGGCCTAGCAAAGCATCGCGGACGCAGCCGCCGACAAACCGAACCTCTGCACCTCCGCTTGTCAGGGCTTTCATTACTGCTAGGGTGGACGGCTTTCGCAACCATTGTTGGCGCGGAATTTTTGATATCGGTGTCGTTGGAACTGTCACCGTTCGATCTGGCCCGGGACGATCTCGCCGTTTTCCACATGTGGTGGAACGTAGATCCCACCCGGTTTCTCGCCAGTAAACAAACCGAGTGCAACCATTCCGAATATCATCACGCTAAGCCCCGTCAGTAACATGATTGGCCATGGAGCATCAATAATGGTTCTGGGTTTTGTTGTACCCAGGGCGCGCGCACGCTTGCGAGCGTAAATCAACCAACCCACATAGATTGCGAGGGGTAATAGCAACGGTAGGATTTTGGTTAGGAATAGTTTCACGGTTCAGTTCATCATTAGGTCGCGTAGATTAACTAAGATGCGTGCAGTGGCCCCCCAAATATACCGATCGTGATAATCGAGGACGTAAAATTCACGATGCTGGCCAGAATCCGTAATGATACTATCGCGGCGGTAATTTCGAGCATCAAGGATTAGTTTGAGCGGCACCTCGAATGCATCCACCACTTCAAAGTCATCCAAATGCAATTTTAAGGGTGGAGTAACGAGCCCCACAACCGGGACAACTCTATACCCGGTACCTGTTAAGCACACGTCGAGATTTCCGAGAACTTCAACTCGGTCTCGATTAAGGCCGATCTCTTCTTCTGATTCGCGTAGTGCGGTAGCAGTGGAATCAGCGTCGATGTTTTCACTTTGCCCACCCGGAAAACTGACTTGTCCAGGATGATTCTTCAAAAGTGCGCCGCGTTGCGTGAGCAGCACGGTTAGGCCATCGACATAGTCGACGATCGGCACGAGCACTGCTGCTGATGTTAAATCTTCGACCGGCTTTTGAAAATAGGTTTCAGATTCTATAGTGAGCGCGGCAGTAATTTCAGTGTCGCTGCGACGGTCGGCAAAGCTTTTAACCAGACGTGCCCGCATCATGCCGTATTGTTTTCTTCTGTAAAGCGACCAAGAGAAAAACGCATGTTGTTGCTTTGTATGAAAAGCTCGCCAATTGAGACGTCTTCTTCAGCCCATGCTACTAAATCATAAAACACTGTCCTTGCGATTAACGCCTCAATGCCAGAGCGAATCTTTACATAAGGTGTGGGTTGGCCGTTTTCCGGATTTACTATGACCCAAATTGGATGTTCCGGCCCGGCCTCAATCATATCGCCAAGGTTTGTTCGAAAATGAAGGCACTGGTATTTCCCCGATCCTGCATGAGTTGCTGCCACCACTACAAAGGGGGCATCATCGACGGTTACTTTTACTCGCTCGACTGGCGTCACTAGCCAGAAGCTCCCATCTTTTTCACGAGTGAGAACAGTGGAAAATAACTTCACGAGTGATTTGCGAAGGATCGGTGAACCATGATAGAACCACGTGCCGTCGCGTGCTATTCGAAAGTCGGATTCGGCATTAGTGTTGCGGTTATCTTCCTGTTCGCGCGCAGTTTTCACAGTTTCCCCTGGTGTGTCATATAGGCGGTCGTTGGGTATCGATTTTATGTCCGTACACTAAACGAAACCGCGGGTCAGAAATAGGATGTCGAATATGCTCTCTGCTACCGAGCGATTGCAGGATGAAGTAATCCAAGATGTTGATGCGCTGGTCGAGTCGATGGGCAGGGTCCGTGGCCACATCGCAACTTTGATTTTTGGCCAAACGCGCGTGGTTGATCAAGTTCTCATTACGTTGTTGTCAGGTGGGCACGTGTTGCTCGTGGGGGTCCCTGGTTTGGCAAAGACGCGGCTGACTGAAATGCTCGGAACGATTCTTGGTTTGTCCGAGCAGCGGGTTCAGTTCACCCCAGATTTGATGCCAGCTGACATTCTTGGCTCTGAAGTGCTCGAAGAAACGGAGACGGGACGGCGCAGTTTCCGCTTTATAGAGGGACCGGTATTTTGCCAACTTTTAATGGCAGACGAGATAAACAGAGCCAGTCCACGCACGCAATCGGCGCTCCTACAGGCGATGCAAGAGCACAAAATTTCGGTGGCCGGACGGTCCCACGCGCTACCCCATCCTTTTCATGTAATTGCAACCCAGAATCCGATAGAACAGGAAGGCATTTACCCGTTGCCTGAGGCGCAGCTCGACCGCTTCTTAATGCAAGTTGATATTGACTATCCCGGTCGCGATGATGAATGGAAAATGCTCGTTGAGACAACTGGTTCAACGGAGAAACTTGCTGAGCAAGTTTTGACGGCGGATGAGCTGTGTGCTGCGCAACGGCTGGTGCGAACTGTCCCCGTAGGTGAGAGCGTGGTGGAGGCGATCTTGGAACTCATTCGCTCCGGGCGCCCTAAAACCAGTAACATTAAGCTGGTGGCTGACAATGTTTCATGGGGCCCCGGGCCCAGAGCGGGTCAGGCTTTAATGTTGGCAACGCGCGCCCGAGCGCTACTCGATGGGCGTGTCTCACCATCAATCGATGACGTGGTAGCATTGGCGCCGCCGGTGCTTCGCCATCGGATGAACATCAGTTTTACTGCACGTGCTGAAGGCTTGACGCTCGAGCAAGTGATTGAGCAAATGTGCGCACCGTTTGCCTAGATAATTTACGCACTTCTCAATTATAGAAAACGGATGAGGTTTTAGGTGATGGCAAAGTCGGCGCAGGATTTGCAGCGACGCGCCGAATCCATCGCTGTTCCGTTCCCGCCACTGCTTATCGCCGCACAACGAGTCGCTGCCTCGGTCTTTCAAGGTGTTCATGGCCGGCGACGATCAGGCCCAGGCGAGACATTTTGGCAGTTTCGTCGTTATCAGCCAACCGATCCCGTATCGTTGATTGATTGGCGCCAGTCTGCCAAATCACAGCGGGTCTACGTCCGAGAACAAGAATGGGAAGCATCTCAAAGTGTGTGGTTGTGGTGTGATCGATCACCATCAATGGAATATCACTCTAAGGAAGTGCCAGAGTCTAAAGCGATCCGAGCCAAGCTCTTGCTTCTAGCACTTGCCTCTCTGTTGCTACGCGCTGGTGAGCAGGTAGGATTGGTTCAATATGGGGGTAAACCGTTACGTGGGAACGGGGCGCTTCCGCGTTTGGCAGAGGCAATAACTGGGCAAGACGCAATACCTCAGATCAGTACTCCGCCACGGATGAAGCTACCACGTCATGCGCAAGTAGTGTTGATTAGTGATTTTCTGGAGCCGCCTGGCGATCTGGAGGATATTATTAAATGGTTTGCCGGACAGGGGCTGGCTGGCCATCTGGCCCAGGTGTTGGATCCGGCGGAAGAGACCTTGCCATTCACAGGTCGCGCCCGTTTTACGGGTTTGGAAGGTGAGGGAGAGACTGTAATAGGCCGGGTCGAAGCAGTTCGTGCCGACTATTCAAAGCGTCTAACACTGCACCGTGAGAACCTGTCGGCTATAACAAGTCGAACGGGGTGGAATTTTTTGAGTCATCGGACCGACCGTCCTCCCGAAATGGCGCTTCTTTCGCTTTATTTAACGCTTTCCGGCAGTCTAGGCCGATTGTTCTGAGGGGGACTTATTTCCGATGACCTTTGGACTCGCTACGTTGGGTTTTGCTGTGCCATGGGCATTAGGTGCGCTGGTTGTTCTTCCAGTCATATGGTGGCTGCTCAAAGTTAATCCCCCGGCGCCTCGTTTAATTCAGTTTCCGGCGGTCCGGTTTCTTTTTGGTCTGCGTCGGCAAGAACAGACGCCGGATAAGACCCCGCTGTGGTTATTGTTGCTCCGTCTAATAATCGCAACCCTGATAATTCTTGCAGTCGCAGGCCCATTGGTAAATCCATTGCCTCGGCTATCCGGATCGGGGCCATTGTTAGTTGTAATTGACGATGGTTGGACCTCGGCAATGGGTTGGAAGAAACGGCTCGAAACTTTGAAGGCTCTGATAGGACAGGCGGATAGGGAGGACCGCAACATCATAATGGCTCGTGCTGCACCTCGCCCGAGTGCTGGCGACGCCGCCGCCATAGAAGTCAGTGATCTGTTAACCCCGAAAGAGGCTGGTCAATTTATTCAGGCGCTCACACCACAACCCTGGCCGGTAGATCGCCAGGCGTTATTAACGAGTCTAAGTCGCAAGGAGGTTAAACAAACCATTGGAGACAAGGCTTTAGTCGCGTGGTTAAGTGATGGTTTGCACGTGGGTGCTCCCGCCCAAACTTTAGCCTTCGCTCAGGCCCTACAGGGCTTCGGGAAGGTGAGAGTCTATACGGAATCGCCGCGCCGCCGCGCTATGGTTTTGTTAGCGCCCCGCGATTCCGGTTCGAGTCTTGTTGCGCGAGTGCTTAGACCCGAGGTCGGCCCGAGATCGACAGTCTGGATACGTGCGACAACTGAAGACGGAAGGTTAATTGATCGGGTGCCGATTAAGTTTGCTGCAGATGAGAAATTGAGCGAACAGCTGTTTGATATTCCGGTTAGCTTGCGGAACGAAATTTTTCGTCTCGATATCGAGGGTGTTCCTGGCGCAGGCGCAGTGTTCTTGTTGGATGAACGGTGGCGGCGGCGTCCTGTCGGATTAATCTCAGGCGGTGGCTTTGAAAGTAATCAGCCTCTACTGTCCGACTTGTATTATCTCGAGCGTGCACTGAACCCATATAACGAAGTCCGACACGGGAACATCGAGTTACTGACCAAAAATGGTTTGTCGGTGTTAATGCTGGCCGATGTCGGGCACTTGCCTGAACAGGATCGTCAGACACTCGAAGCTTGGATCGAGCAGGGGGGCGTCTTAGTTCGTTTTGCGGGCCCGCGTCTTGCAGCTGGTATAGACACTTTAGTGCCGGTGCCGCTTCGCAACACTGGTGGACGTTCGCTTGGCGGTGCCTTGTCGTGGCAAGAGCCTATGCCGCTTGGACCTTTTGGGGATAGCTCGCCTTTCGCAAAACTAGAGATTCCAAACGACGTGGTGATTAACCGTCAGGTTTTGGCCGAGCCGTCACCGGAGATGAATGCGCGCACGTGGGCCCGGTTGGTGGACGGAACACCCTTGGTCACTGGCTTGAGCAAAGGCGATGGATGGCTAATCCTATTTCACACCTCAGCCAACACAGACTGGTCTAATCTAGCCCTGTCGGGATTGTTTGTAGATATGTTGCGCCGTGTTATTGAACTCGGTGAAGGAGTAGGTGACGAACCTGGGGTCGATTTGCTGCCACCGTTGAGAGTGCTCGACGGATTCGGTCGGTTAGGACCACCAAACGCCGACTCATTTGCGATTCAGGCTGGCGATATCAGGCGCCAGATACCTGATTCAGGACATCCTCCAGGTCTTTACGGTACTTCCATGGTTCGGCGGGCACTTAATTTGGGTGACAAAATTGATGAGTTGGCTCCAATTACTAATCTGCCCGCGGGAATTGAGAGTGTCAGTTTTGGCAGAGATCGTCAGGTGAACCTACGTTCGTGGCTCATGCTGAGCGCTATGATTTTGGCTTTGGCTGATTACATGATCGTGTTGTGGATGCGGGGGTTGTTGCCGCTAGGGCGGCAGCAGAGACTGGGCTCAGCGGGAGTTTTCTTGTTGTGTTTGTCGGTATTGGCGCTGACGCATGGTGTGCCTACCTACGCACAAACAACGATCTCTGGCGCCGGTGAGTCAGAAGTACTCGAAAGTTTGAACGACGAGTTTCTTGTAGAAGCTACTCGAGCGGTGCGCTTGGCATACGTTATCACTGGCGATGATGAAATCGATTCAATAAGCCGAGCCGGGCTTATAGGACTGAGTTGGGTATTGAGGCAGCGCACCGCCGTGGAGCCTGCACTGCCCGTAGCGGTTGATCCTGAGAAGGACAGCTTGATCCTATATCCATTGCTTTATTGGCCAGTCACTGATCAACAGTCACTTCTGTCCAGCGATGCCCTCGCCAATATTGATCACTATCTGCGGGTGGGTGGTATGATTCTTTTGGATACAAGAGATCAAGCGTTCCGTGGCCAAATCGAAAGAGCGAAAGCGCGCTCCACTGGCCTCCTGCAACAAATGCTTGGCAACCTTAATCTGCCGTCCTTATCGATAGTCCCTCAGGGTCATGCGCTCACCCAGTCTTTTTACCTGATCGATCATTTCCCAGGGCGATGGGAAAGTGGTGATGTTTGGGTAGAGCAGTACCAGGGCGGGGTGAATGACGGTGTGTCATCCCTGGTGATTGGAGGCAACGACTGGGCTGCGGCTTGGGCATTATCTCCCAGCGGCAGCCCGTTGTTTCCGATCGTACCAGGCGGAGAACGTCAACGCGAATTGGCATTTCGTTTTGGGATTAATCTGACCATGTATGCTCTAACTGGCAACTACAAGGCGGATCAGGTGCATATTCCTGCAATTTTGCGCCGACTCAAACGCGCCGAAAGCACGGCAATTGAGTAGCGGAATAATGCAGGCAACGGGTATCGATTTTAATCCAGGCTTGCCTTGGGGCGTCTTGGCGACCGTAGCAGTGGTGGGCATCTCAATTTTGTTGTTTGCATTGATTTCGCATGCATGCGGAATATGGTGGCGTGCAGTATTTTTGTGTGCAGGGTATCTGGTCCTAATCAATCCAACGCTCATTAGGGAGCAACGCCAGTATCTCCCGGATATAGCGGCGTTGGTGATTGATCAGACGCTTAGCCAGCGCACCAATAATCGACTAGAGCTGGCAACGACGGTAGCTGAGCAACTTCGGGTTCGTCTTCAAAAGGAGCGAGACCTCGAGTTGCGGTCAATCGTGGTCGATGAAAGTAACGCTGGTGAGGGCACTCGCCTATTTGAGGCACTTCAAGAGGTGCTGTCCGACGTTCCGCCCGAGCGTGTCGCAGGCTCCATCATTATTACCGACGGTCAGGTCCATGATGTTCCGCAAAATTCGGCCAATATCGCCTATGCTGGGCCGATCCACGTTCTACTTACAGGCAATCGAGGTGAGTTAGATCGTCGCCTAGTGATCGAAGAGATACCAAGTTACGCGATTGTGGGAGATTCGGTGGCGATTGCTGTACGTGTGGATGATATCAATGCCGAGGGTGAGGTTATCCCCATCACGCTGCGTGCGGATGGGGAGGACGTTCTCCGCACAACGGTTGAGATTGGGGTGACCAACGAAATCCAAATCGTGCTCGACCATGAGGGTTTGACGGCGTTTGAACTATATATTGAACCCGGCCCGTCAGAGCTCACCCTTGACAACAATCGTGCGGTCGCGCTGATCAACGGTATTCGGGATCGGTTGCGAGTCATGCTGGTGTCCGGTGAGCCTGGGCCCGGATTAAGGACTTTGCGCAACCTGCTAAAGGCAGATCCTGCTGTCGATTTGGTACATTTCACAATTTTGCGCCCGCCAAACAAACAGGACCTGACTCCGGTGAGCGAGTTATCATTGATTCCGTTTCCAAGCGGCGAATTGTTTTCAGTAAATTTGCAGAAATTCGACTTGGTCATCTTCGACCGTTACCATCGCCGAGGTATCCTTCCGGCACCCTATCTTAGCAACTTGGTAGACTACGTGTTGGCCGGAGGAGCGGTGCTTGACATTGCCGGGCCTTCGTTCGCATCTTCACTTAGTCTGGCGACAACACCTCTAGCGGCGATCCTACCAGCTCGGCCCACGGGCAAAGTGTATGAGACGGCCTATCGGCCCCGGCTGTCCGACGAAGGTGGCCGGCATCCCGTTACGACGAGTCTCCACACGGCAGGCAAGGGTGAAATGATTGCGGGTGACCCGCCTTGGGGCCGGTGGTTTCGCCTTATAGAGGCAGAAATTGTGCGTGGAGAGGTTCTAATGCGCGGTGCCGAGGACAGTCCTTTGCTGGTCCTAGATCGCATTGGTGCGGGTCGTGTCGCGCAACTCTTGTCAGATCAGTCATGGTTGTGGGCGCGAGGTTTCGAGGGAGGTGGGCCCCAGCAGGATTTGTTGCGGAGGTTGGTACACTGGTTAATGAAACAGCCCGACCTAGAGGAGGAATCTCTGTCGGCGGACGCTAACCAGCAACGAATCCATATCTCCAGGCGAAGTTTGGCTCCAATTAGGGGCCCCGTTACTATCATAGGGCCTGATGGAAAAAGTGAGGACGTAACATTGGTTGATGTAGGTGGCGGCCGAGCCACGGCGACTATTTCTGTTCCCCGTAGAGGGTTTTATCAGCTGAAACATGGCGAGCAATCGGCAGTTGCTATGGTCGGAGTGGCAAATCCGTTAGAAGTAGCAGATATGCGCGCGACCGAGATCTTGGTAGAGCCCATTGCCACGGCTACTGGCGGCTCGGTTGTGTGGCTGGAGGAAAAAGGTGTTCCACAAGTACGCCGAGTGCGCGGTACTGGAAACACGATGGGCCCGGGATGGATTGGTCTAGTTGTTAACCAACAATATCGCGTGAGCGGGCTATTTCAGGCGCCGCTTTTACCAGAGTTTTTGCTGCTTTTGTTGTTGCTTGGTGGTGCGCTTATGGCTTGGCGGGTAGAAGGTCGCTAAGCCAACGTCGATTTACGCGTTTAGTCTAGCCCCGCCCTGTGTGGTCATGCGACTTCAGGCCGTTCATTCAAAATTCCGGAGTCGGCGATGACTTGGGCCGCTGACCGTTCTGCTTGTGGCCCCATGAGGTGCACACCGGATACGCCGGCTACTTCACGTAGTTGTTGTATTAACTCGAGACAGACCCTGCGGCCTTCAGCCTGTTGGTTGGTAGCTTGCTCCAGGCGACCGATGATACTTTCCGGAATATCCACACCGAAAAGGTTTTGGTTCATCCAACGCGCCGATTTGGCAGACGCGATTGGGCCAATTCCTATCAGGAAGTAGGCGCGTTCTAATACGCCTTCGTTCTCAAGACGCTCCATGTAGCGCCGTACAAGATCGATATCAAAACAAAATTGGGTCTGAAAAAACTCGGCGCCGGCGTCGACCTTGGACTGCAGAGCGGTTGCACTCCATTCATTGTCCGGCTCCTGTGGTGCATCCGTGGCGCCGATGAAAAGATTCGGGGCCTTCCCGATCGGTCGCCCAGTTGGCAATTGGCGGCTGTCGCGCATATCGCGCGCCAATGACACTAGGCCTCGGCTATCCAGGTCCATGACCATCTTGGCGTCCGGTTGATCGCCTGCCAAAATATTGTCCCCCGTCAAACATAAAATATTAGAGATACCAAGTGCTCCAGCACCCAAAAGATCGTTTTGCAGGGCAATCCTATTGCGATCCCGAACCGTGAACTGGAGGATTGGTTCAATGCCGGCTCGCATTAACAGTGACGCTGCAACTAGGCTTGCCATATGCGATTTAGCGCCTGCGCTATCCGTGACGTTGACGGCATCGGCCCAGTCACGCAGATCTTCGGTAACTTCGAGCAGAGCTGCTGGGTCGGTGCTAACGGGTGGCGTGGTTTCGGCAGTTACCACAAAGGCCCCTGCCCGCAACAAACGTTCTAGCCTACCCTGCGAATGGGTGGAGCGGCTATCGTCCAGGGTGCCGGCATCCGAGTCAGTCATGGTGTAAGTTGGTATTTGTTGGTTGAACAATTGGGGCGAACCTAGAGAGCGATAAAGGTGTCGTCAATTCAAATAGACCCATCAGATATATAGGGGCACACCAAATTAGTAGCCATAGGTTGATATTGAGAATGATTTGCATTATCGGAGAGTGCTCATGGATGTTGATATGGCTCGTGGGAAGCCCGTACACGTAGGATCGATCGA
>JYMV01053472.1_pt1 | contig 21021 bp, 22 predicted proteins | sample 338911 | NCBI WGS metagenome assembly JYMV01 (sample SAMN03354496, study PRJNA234377) | hydrothermal vent metagenome | biome: Deep sea; feature: Hydrothermal plumes at the Eastern Lau Spreading Center, Western Pacific Ocean; material: Seawater | place: Tonga | collected 2009 | depth 2000 m m
TTTTGAGCGTTGTGTAAAGGGTTGGGTGAGCTGTGCGCGATAACAGGATTGTCAAGTATTTTTAGTCGTTTAAACACATTAAATTTAGAAGTCAGATGTAATTCACGAAGCAAGTGTTATAAGTCATTGTTTTTAATGAGTATGATGTAACACATTGATTTTTAAGCGATTTTTAACCTGTATAAATTATGGTCAGTACCGCAGCTTTATTGAAAAAATAACTGTTGTGGGATCTAAAAGACAATTAATCCACAAAGTTATCCACATTTTTTGTGTATAACTTTATTAGGGATAAAGTAGGCCTTTTTTGTTAAGAAAAGGTGGCGTTTTAAGGTTGTTAGGAGTGAGGTAGAGAATTTCATTCTGTTGTGTTTTTGATTTTCTAAAAACAAATAGTGATAACGGCGATTTATATAACTGTTTCTGAGTGCTATGGTAGAGCCTCAAAAAAAACAACCCTAAGGAGTGCCGGACATGGCGTTAGTTTCACTGCGACAACTTTTGGATTACGCTGCCGAACATAATTTTGCCGTTCCAGCCTTTAATGTCAGTAATATGGAGCAGGTACAAGCCATTATGCAGGCAGCCAATGCTTGTGACAGTCCTGTTATTATGCAAGGCTCAGCAGGCGCCAACAGGTACGCAGGAGAAGTGTTCTTACGCCATTTGATTTGTGCAGCCGTAGAGCAATACCCGCATATTCCGGTTGTTATGCATCGGGATCATGGGCCGTCGCCAAAGATTTGTGCGCAAGCGATTCAGTCAGGTTTCAGTTCGGTGATGATGGACGGTTCTTTACTCGAAGATATGGTAACCCCGGCATCGTTTGAATATAACGTAGAGGTGACGCAAACGGTGGTTAATATGGCGCATGCTTGCGGGGTATCGGTTGAGGGTGAGATTGGTTGTTTAGGGTCGTTAGAAAATAAACCGGAAAAGAGTAGCGAGACTAACGCTCCGTCAGAGGCTGTCGATCACCGTCAGTTGTTGACCGATCCGGAGGAGGCCATTGAATTTGTTAAACAAACACAAATAGATGCCTTGGCCGTTGCGATTGGTACCAGTCATGGCGCTTATAAGTTTAGCAAACCACCCACAGGTGATGTTTTGGTGATTAGTCGCTTGAAATTGTTACAACAACGTTTGCCCAATACGCATTTTGTGATGCATGGGTCAAGTTCTGTTCCCCAAGATTGGTTGAAAATCATTAATAGTCATGGCGGCGATATTCCCCAAACCTATGGCGTACCGGTTGCAGAAATTGTGGAAGGAATTAATTATGGCGTGCGTAAGGTCAATATCGATACCGATCTGCGGATGGCTTCAACAGGCGCTATACGGCATTATATTGCTCAGTCAGATAATGCTGCAGACCTTGACCCTCGAAAGATTTATCAAGCAGCTCGGGATGCTATGCAGGCACTTTGTCAGACGCGCTATGAAGCTTTTGGCAGTGCGGGACATGCCAGTCAAATTAAACCGATTCCTTTGGCTGGGATGGTAGCGTATTACCAGTAGTGTAGTGGGATTATGGGTTAATATGAGTGACTCATCCATGTACGGTGGTTTTTTTTAACAACTATCTATTTTATTAAAAATATGAATACCGATACCGTTCTTGCTATTGCTCAGCAAAGCCGCGTGGCATCGCGGTTGTTAGCGTCAACGCCTGAGTCTTTGCGTAATAAGGCACTCGTTCAAATGGTTAAGGTGCTTGAGGCGTCTCAGTCACAGGTCTTGGCAGTTAATGCACAGGAGGTGGAAAAAGCCAGACAAACGGGGCAGACAGCGGCGATGGTAAAACGCTTAACTCTGGATGAAAAGGTCTTTCAATACATGCTTTCAAGGCTTAGAAAAGTAGTTCAGGCACCGGACCCGTTAAATCGTGTTTTGGACGGTCATACTAATCCAAACGGTTTGCAGGTCTTTAAAAAATCGGTACCCATCGGTGTGGTCGGTATGATTTATGAATCCAGACCCAATGTTACGGCCGATGCAGCAGGCGTTTGTATTAAAAGTGGTAATGCGATTATTTTACGCGGGGGTTCAGAGGCCTTGCAAACCAATGTGCTGTTAGCCGATGCAATGATTAACGGTGCAATCGATGCAGGGTTGCCGGAACATGCCATACAGATTATTCGTACGCCGGGACATGAATCGGTGGGTGAGTTACTGACGATGAATGAATATGTTGATGTTTTGATTCCCCGGGGGGGTAAGGGGTTAATTAAACGTATTGCCGAAGGAACGCGAATTCCCGTGATTAAACATTACGATGGTATTTGTCATCTCTATATTGCCGAGGATGCGGATTCAGAGCAAGCCGTTGCATTGGCCGTGAACTCAAAATGCCAAAGTATTCAAGTATGTAATGCCTTAGAAACGCTTTTAGTTGACCAAAACGGTGCTGAGAAAATTTTGCCCTTATTGCAAGCGGCGTTCGTGGATAAGGGGATTGAGTTACGGGGGTGTGAGCAAACACGAAAAATTTTAGTAGGCATCGCTTTGGCAACCGAAGAAGATTGGTGCAGTGAATATTTGGCACCGATTTTGTCAATAAAAATAGTCAGCGGTCTGGAGGCGGCAGTGGTGCATATTAATCACTATGGGTCGGGGCATACCGATGGAATTGTGACCCAAAGCTTAATGAGAGCTCAGCAGTTTGAACAACAGATTGATTCGGCATCGGTATTGATTAACGCCTCAACAAGGTTATCAGGGGGCGGTGATTATGGCTTAGGATCGGTTGTCGGTATCAGTACCGATAAATTGCATGCTCGGGGTCCGGTAGGCCCTGAGCAGTTAACAACCTACAAATGGGTAGTCTATGGCAACGGTCATTTGAGGGAGTAGGTGATAAAAAATACTATCTAATAAGAGGTGACATCGGTTGAGTGGTGTTGCATTCGTTTATAGGTGTTTAAAGTCGGTATTACAAAAAGTTTTGAGTCATCCAAAAAGGCATGACTCAGAGGTCCCGCATCCTCAATGGGATTAGGTTTAATAATGAAAAAATTAATACATAAAATTTGTTTTGTTCCATTGTTCATATCATTTACAAGTGTATATGGTGCTAGTTGTTGGCAATTTGATGTTGAAGATTGTCGTGTGAAAGCAGAGCAAGGTCATCTTGATGCATTATATAACTTAGGTGTTATGTACTACAGCGGTCAAGGCGTTTCGAGGGATTATAAAGAAGCTGTGACGTGGTACAAGAAGTCAGCAGCGAGAGGGCATCTTAGAGCATTATATAATTTGGGGCTTATGTCTGTTCATGGCCAAGGTGTTTCACAAGACTATCAAGAAGCATTTCGGTGGTTTAAACGATCAGCAGAACAGGGTTATACGCCGGCAAAAAACAATTTAGGGGTAATGTATTACAACGGAGAGGGTGTGCCTCAGGATTATCAAGAAGCTATCAAATGGTTCAGACAAGCTACTGAGGAAGGTGATGCGGATGCACCCTTTCATTTAGGCGAAATGTTTCGTTCAGGGCAAGGTGTTATAAAAGATTATGGTCTGGCATATCTGTACTTAACGATTGCGTTGTTAAAGGGTAATAAAAGTGCGAGTCAGAGTAGAGAGATGTTGAGTCCATTAATGACAGCGGCAGAATTTAAAGAAGCACAAGATTTAGCAAGACATTGGCTACGCAATCATGAACACATTTGAAAAAGGAAGACCCAAAAAATACAGATTGTCGCATAATTTATTTAAGGAGCCGTCTTGTGGATAAATTGAACTTCAAAATAAATGTGCAACAACGTATATTAAGACACTTAATGGTATAAGGAATTTTTATGGGATTGTTCGGTAATTATTTTGGTGCGAGAGAAGGATTTGTGAAGACGCTGTATAAGAGCGGAGAAAAGAAATATGAAGGACACATTAAGGCTGGTAAACAATATGGTTTGTGGACTGGGTTTTATAAAAGTGGACAAAAGAAAAATGAGGTGCACTTTGAAAATGGCAAGAAAATTGGGTTGAACACCATCTGGTTTGAGAACGGGCAGAAGAGCGGAGAAGAAATTTATAAGGATGATGAGTTAGATGGTTCTTACACTGAATGGTTTGAGGATGGTCGAGTTAAGTGTAAGGCTGTTTTTAAGGAGGGGGTGTTGGTTGAGAAAGATGGTGAGTTTGTCGGATAGCGAACGATAATGGGACCGTTGTGCGGGTGTATGGGAAACGGATGAATAAACGAGTGCAGCAGATAACTTTTGCTCTTTTTTATTCAATAGTGACAGGTGTTTATGGGCATTATTGATGCATGCAGGACATTAGCAGAAGAAGGTGATGCGGAAGCACAAGTGACTTTAGGCGTTATGTATGAACGAGGGCAAGGCGTTCCTTTAGATTATACCGAAGCTTTTTTGTGGAATAGTAAGGCAGCAGAACAAGGGCATGCACAGGCACAATATAATCTTGGGGTGATGTATAAAAAGGGACAGGGCATTCCGAAAGATGAGAGAGAGTCAGTGAATTGGTATAGGAAGGCCGCTGAGCAAGGTAATGCGGACGCACAGGTTAATTTAGGGCTAAGGTATTCTAATGGTCAGGGTGTTCTTAAGGATGATACCGAAGCGGTTAAATGGTATAGAAAGGCTGCTAAACAAGGCTGTGCCCAGGCTCAAGTTAATTTAGGATTTATGTATGCCAAGGGTCAAGGTATTAGGCAAGATGAAAAAAAAGCAGTTAAGTGGATTTTGAAAGCGGCCGAACAAGACGATGCTCAAGCACAAGTTAATTTGGCGCTTATGTATGCGAATGGCCAAGGTGTTTCACAGGACTATCAAGAAGTGATTAAATGGTATCTTAAAGCGGCAGAGCAAGGTGATACCCAAGCACAAGTTAATCTCGGCGTGATATATGCAAACGGTGATGGTGTGTTAACAGATTATGTGATGGCACATATGTATTGGGCGATAGCGGCAGAAAAGGGCGACCAAGATGCGGTCAATAACAGAGATTTAGTCTCTGAAATGATGTCATCAGTACAATTAACAAAAGCGCATTTACTGGCACAAGAGTGGATGCAGAATCATTCCTAAGATCTTATCGGTAGTGTTCAAAAATCTGTGTCATTCCTTTAATATTAATGCACAAGCATTAAGGAGTGATACATTATGTCCAATTCATTTAATTTTGATGAAGCCCTTAAAGACCTACAGGCAGGAAAAGACTTAACCGGTAAAGACGGTATTTTAATGCCGTTAATCAAACAGCTTACAGAAGCGGCTATTACAGCAGAACTCGATCATCACTTGGCTAATAGTGATGATCCTAATCGAAAAAATGGTAAAGGCTCTAAAACAATCAAAACAGGCAGCGGTAGTTTTGAACTAAATGCACCGAGAGATCGTTCTGGTACTTTTGAGCCTCAACTTATTAAAAAGAACCAAACACAACTCACACCAGAAATAGACCGTAAAATATTATCCTTGTTCAGTCATGGTATGAGCTATCGTGACATGAAACACCATATCCACGATATGTATGGCATTGAGGTATCGACAGGGGCTATCACAGCCATTACTGATCAATTGATACCTGATGAAATCTTGGCAACAAAGACCCTTAAACAGTGTTTATCCCATCGTCTGGATGGATGCTGTTCATTATAAAGTCCGTGAAGAAGGACGCTACATCAGCAAGGCTATTTATACGCTCTTAGGTCTAACAGTGGACGGAAACAAAGAGATTCTGGGGATTTATTTATCGGACAATGAAAGTGCTAGTTACTGGTTAAGTGTTCTTACAGAGCTTCAAAATCGTGGCCTTGAAGATATTTTGATTGCCTCCATTGATGGTCTTAACGGTTTTCCAGAAGCTATTGCCAGTATTTTTCCCAAGACTGAGATCCAACTTTGTATCATTCATCAAATTCGTAACACGATGAAATATGTTGCTTCAAAAAATCAAAAAGCCTTTATGAAGGATTTAAAACCTGTTTATCGCGCTGCCAGTAAAGAGGCCGCAGAAATAGCTTTAGATAAACTGGAAGAGAAATGGGGCGATACATATCCCATTGTCATCAAGTCCTGGCGTCGAAAATGGGATCACTTATCGGCTTATTTTAAATATCCTGAGGCCATACGAAAAATCATTTATACGACAAATGCTGTTGAAGCTATACACCGTCAGTTTCGCAAACTCACCAAAACCAAAGGAGCCTTCTCAAACGAAAACAGCTTGTTAAAATTATTGTACGCTGGCATATTGAATGCCACAGAGAAATGGACAATGCCTATTCAGAACTGGAGTCAGGCACTGTCCCAATTAGATATTTATTTTGAAGGCCGCTTAGATAGCGTGCTGGATATTTAAATTAACCTGGCACAGAATTTTGAACGCTCTCATCTTATCTAAAGAACCCTCTTGGCGAATTGGTTATAACGTGGAGAATGCTTGGGCCGTGTGTTGTTTCTCTGAGACTGTGATAAGAGGTTTTTTTACTGTAGCTATTTGTAGTGACAGTAGAAGTTGTTAGTGAAAATTTACAATAAAACGTTTAGTTTCTGAACGATCAAAGGTATGGCTGATACACTTTTGTACTGGTAGGGTCATTAGATTCGCGGGCTCACCTTTTCCAGTCAATAGTAGGAATCTGGTTATTTAACAAGTCAGGTATAGCCCTCATTTTTTTCTTTCCTGCAATGTTGTTATTTTAGCAAAGCATATTGTTTAAATAGCTTAAAAGAAGGATTTATGAATAATTAATTTCCGCTTAATTTTTAAATAAATTACGGTTTTCAGCGTTTGATCTCTTGTATATGCAGCACTAACGATAAACCTGAATGATAGGTCTTGTTTTATTTTAGCTAATCAAGCTATATCTCAGTTATAGCTTTATGAGTGATGTAACGAAAACGTTGTTTAAGCAAAGAATTATACAATGGGTCGGCGAAATGAAAATTTATAAAAAAGTTAGCATGACCGCAGGGTTGCTGTTAGTTGTTATTGCCCTTCCGAGTCTGGGGGATCCGTATGAGGATTGTTATCATAACTGTGAGGTGACTCATAATTATCCTTATGAATATTTTAACTGGACTAAGGATTATCAATTATTAATACAGTGTCGCAAAAAATGTGATGAGGCCTTTCCCGCGCTAGCACAGAAGACAGAAAAGAAGAGCCAAGAAAAAAATAAAAAAAGCAGTTGGAGTGAATGGTGTTTTTGGTGTGATTAGTTCACTGCATTGGTTAATGCGTGATGGGTTTTGACTGATTATAATCTAAAAATAATCGGGTAATATGGAAATCCCACAGACATATTTGAGCTTATATTTAAGTGCAAACGAGCAGCGGAGGTCTCTGTTTATCACGGTGGTGGTTGCCTTGATTATTATCACGCCGTGGTGAGGTCTGTTTTTTCAATGCGGTTGTGACTGGCCAGAGTTCGGTCTGCATATGCGATGTAATATGCATCAGGCGAATTTAAAATAACCCTGCCCATGGTATGCCTCACTCACTAGAGGCTTGTTACCTATTGGAGTGGCAATGGTTGTTGCCGTTGTGGTTGTCACAGTATCTATTACTTACCTTGCTCCGCGTAGTCAGGTAGTGACTGTTTTTGCCGGCATTATGTTTGGTGTTGTTAGCTTTATCGTCGTTTTAGGCGGAGCGGCCATGTTTACCTTATTGCTGATTTGAATCAAATCAGGAGCTCTGCACAAGGTAGGAAAGGTGTTGCCGTAATCGTTCTGCTAACAATGAATCAACTTTGTGTCGGTAATTCTGCGGACTCAGTTTTTATCAGTACTCATTAAGGCTCAAATTTAAGTTAAAATAATGGCTGGTTAATTTTAAGTTGTAAATTATGAAAAAAGATATTCTCGACGCTGATTTTGAATCCTTTTCCTTTTCAGATGAAATTTTATCGGCGATTAAAAACATGGGGTTTGAAAACCCAACTGAGATTCAGATTAAAACAATACCTGCTGTGTTAGAAGGCAAAGATGTACTTGCGCGTGCTGATACAGGTTCTGGGAAAACGGCGGCTTTTGTATTGCCGTTACTCGATAATCTGAGTAATCAGAACGTTTATGCGCAAAAAGGGCGTAGTAAACGTTTTGATGCAAGTACCCGAGTGGCCAGTAATTGTGTGCAAATAGTGGTGCTGGTACCCACGCGGGAATTAGCCATTCAGGTGGCAGAAGTCTTTTCAACCGTTGCTGAAAATATTCACCCCACTATCAAGTGTTTAAGTGTTTATGGTGGCGTGAAGATTAATCCTCAAATGCAGGCATTACGAGCCGGTGTGGATGTCTTAGTGGCAACGCCTGGACGATTACTTGATTTAGTTGATCAAAAAGCGATTAAGTTTCACCAAGTGAAAGCTTTGGTGATCGATGAAGTGGATCGCTTAATGAAGGGTGATTTTCGGGAAGAGATCGAGCGACTCGGTAAATTATTACCGAATAAACGCCAGAATTTGATGTTTACGGCGACTTTTCCTGAAAGCATTACTTCGTTGGTTCGTGACGTCTTGAATGCACCTGAGATTATAAATATGGATGAGTTTGTTGATGAGTTGGAAATCGAGCAACGCGTCATTACCGTTAATCATCATCAAAAAAATGATCTTTTAGCACATTTATGTCGTGAAAATGATTGGCAACAGATTTTGGTCTTTTGTAGTGCCAAGCGGACCTGTGATAATTTAGTTAAAAAACTTGAGAAAAGAAGTATTGAAGCGGTGGCGATGCATTCGAATAAAGAACAATCCGTACGCATTGCGGCGCTTAAGAATTTTAAGGCTGGGGCGATTCGTATTTTGGTTGCTACAGATGTAGCCGCCCGCGGTATTGATATTGATCAATTACCGTGTGTTATAAATTATGATTTACCGCGCTCCCCCAATGATTACGTGCATCGAGTCGGGCGAACCGGACGAGCTGGCGAAAAGGGCCTGGTTATTTCTTTAATTTCACATCATGAATATCAGCATTTCTCAGTAATAGAGAAGCGCAATTCGCTTAACATAGAACGAGAAGAGATAGACGGCTTTGCGGTGGATGCCGTTGCCCCGCCGTTGCCGCGAAAGAGCCCAAAGATTAAAAAGATAAAGTTAACTAAAAAGCAAAAGATACAATCTAAAAGAGAGCAGGAGCCTGCTCAAGATTTAGTGGGCAACAGTCATCAGGACCAAGGTGAAACTGAACAAGTGGAGTCTACGGTCAATGCTCACATTTGGGGGAATCTTAAAAAGAAATCAACTTAGAATCGTCCCGTTGGTCTTTATTCGGGGTTTTGTCTGTGTGCGACAAATAATTTTTTGAGAGTATCTAGGGCTGATGGTTTGATCCGTTGTAAGTCTTTGAACCGTTAGGCTTAGCTGATTTTTTTACAATTATAAGTTGTTAGCTCTATTTTGTAGCCTCAAGATAGCCGTATTTAATAGTCAAGTGGGATTGATTTTAAGTCAATTCATCCATGATTATTTTTTGGAATTGCGAATTGGTTTCCAATGCTTTTGAATTTGCTTGAATGTTTCGTTGTGTGACGATTAAATTGATCATTTCGGTAGTCAGGTCAACGTTTGAACTTTCGAGACTACTGTTGCTGATTTTACCAAAGCCATTAGCGCCAGCGGCACCTATCTGCAGAGCACCGGTATCAGCTGTTTCGGTATACGAAGCATTGCCAATTTGTTGCAGACCATTATTATTTAGAAAGCTAGTCAGGGCAAGTTGTCCAGCAACGACTTTTTGGCCATTGGAATAATTCGCATGAATGGTTCCGGTATCGGTAATATTTAAGCTATTTAACATGCCTGAAGTAAATCCATTCTGTGAAAATGAACGCATGATAAAAGGTGTAGTGTACTGTGTCGTGTTTTCACTTAAATCAATCTCTAAATTTACCGGTTCTGATCCATTATTAAAATTAATGGTAGAAAATTGCATCGCTTCGTTAGGATAGCTAAATTTACCATCAGTAGCGTCAAATATAATTTCACCTTGTTCTAAATTATAAGGACTAAAAGTAAATAATGTATCAGAGATATTGCTAGTTTCATTACCATTTTCGTCAATATAGAAAGGTACTGCATCAGTGAAACCTAATTTTCCATCTGATATTAAAGCGCCTAAAGAGGGACTGACAGAAATTTCTAATTCCGCATGTTTGAAAACGTTTACAGATCGAGTATTAGGATTCCCTGTCTCTGAACTGGCAAGATTTACCTCTGTGACTGCAATTTTAGTAGGGTCGGCACTCGTGTTACCTTTAGCCTCGATAATAACAGAGCCTTTAGCTAAATAGGCGTTATAGGTTTGCGTGAAATCGGTATCTGCATTTAATTTATCTCTAACCAGTGTTGCAGTTTCAAGAGCTGTTTTTGTTGCGCTTGCGGTAAATGTAATTGTTTTTTCATTTCCATCTGGAGACAGACCTTGAATGGTTACGGCTACCGTATCACCTGATATTACAGCGGCCGTGTCAAATCCAGCCTGATCTGCTTGTAATATTGAACTACCATTGACTCTCTTAATTAATATATTGTTTTCAGCACCTGAGATGGCTTGATATTCCTGACTAAATTGAGGGTCATTGTTTAAGGCTAAAACCATCCCGGCGGTTGACTCAACAGCAGTTTCAGGTTTATCTGTTGTATATAAAACAATATGGTTATTGCCATTATCAAGCCCTTTTATCGTTACCGCTAAAGAGTCTCCCGCAGCCGGTGTTGTTGCCGCGGTTATTGAAAAGCTAGCATAACTTCCCATTGTACTGTCTTTTATTGCTTGTACTTGTGGTTCGGTTTTTACGCGTCCAATGTTATCCACCCATAGTTCGTTACCCTCTGTATCCTTTGCTTGCATTAATGCTGGACTTAACTCATTGTTACCGATGAACGTTTTAGTCATCCAACGATGAGTGGGGTCATTCTCAGTCGCTGAGCTTGATTTTATAAAGTAAATACTGGTTATATGGGCATTTCCTGCTGAATCATAGATATCAAACGTGGTTGATTCGTTATAAGTACTAGGGTCTTCTTTATTAAAGGGTACGTTTAAGATAGAGGCTGATGAGGGTAAATTTAAACCCGCCGTGATACGCGATGTAGCTGCTGGGTCAGCGGTTAGATCGGGCAGTTTCATCGTTTCCATTTGAGCCTGGTTAATGGAACCATCAGTATTTACCGCAAAGCTTTGTAAAAAGTTGCCGTTAGCGTCAACGACATAACGTTCATTCGTGACGCTAAAAGCTCCAGCTCGCGTGTAAATACGTTCTGTTGAATTAGGTTCGGGCTTTAAAGAGAAAAAGCCTTGTCCTTGAATGGAAAGATCTAACATATTGTTAGATGATCTAAGGCTACCCTGAGTAAATTGTTGCGTGGTACCTGTTGAGAAGGCACCTTGACCGACAATACTTGAAGGACTCTGACTCATAGAGGATGAATAGATATCACTGAAGGTCGCATGAGATTTTTTAAAACCAGTGGTATTAGCATTACTAATATTGTTATTAGTAACATCCAGTTTTGCAAAAGATGCGTTTAACCCTGTTAGTGATGTTCGAAAGGACATTGTTTCCCCTTATAGCTGTTTAACCGTCCACTAAGCGGTAAAATATTGCCGCTGAACACTGAAATCAATAATCTAAAGCTTATTTTCAGCCTCTATTGTTGTTAAGCATCATTTGTGCCAATGTTTTAAGTTTTTGAGGTAAGGCGTTCTGAATAAGGTTTTAAGTAGAGATTAATTGCAAGGGCGCTTTGTACACGTGGGGCGAAACTTCCTGTTGACTCATTGAAACTTAAGGCGTAAATATATTTGAAAGGTTAAATAGAGTGCTCTTTCGCTGCTAGCTATGGAGAGCGAATGCGGGACGAACCGAGGTGCCGTAGGCATTAATTGCCACGTCACTTTTGTTGCTTGCTTGGGCTCGGATGCCTAAAACAAGCTTTCGCAAAAACAGTGGCGCGTTTGTGTTTTTTAACGCAGTTAAAGGAACAGTCATAGTTGCCGATGAAAGTTGCAGATACATTTAATTAAAGGATTAAGTTAAGGGGTAGTGTTATGCCGGTTCATAGAGTGGTTGGAGGTTTAGTTGTACTGTTCCTGATATCGATGCCGAGTCGCGGACAAAGTGCAGTAATACCCCCCGATAAAATATTTGTAGCAGGAGAGTCACATTCTGAAAAAGTTAAAAAACTAGCAGAAGAATTAAAGCGTTTGAAGTTGGAAAATGAGTGGTTACGTCAGGATCTTGAAGCAATTATTGATCAAGTGGATGAATTAGATGATCTTAAAGCAGAAAATAAGGAATTACGCGATGAACTCGATGGCAATTATTCCCAAGTGTCTAAATCAGGAGCTTATGACGGTTCAAAGATGGTGGGTTTAATTAGGGATGGATTAGAACAAGTTATCAATGAAGCAGGTGTGCACGGGTTAAACAATACGGTTGGAGAAATAAGATTGGTTCTGCGTGAATTTAATGCCCGGGTTCAGCGAATGTGGGTCAGTCAGATAATGCATGGCAAAAATCCTTAAATGCTTAGGCGATTGCACTTAGGGATGAGAATATAAACAGGGGTTAGCAGGTTATAGAATCGTTCGAGTCTAAGCGGAGTGTTTGACAATGGATCTTTAGGTGTTTAATACGGGGGTTATCTTTTGCATTAGCAACGGTCTGTTTTGCAGTTTCTAAAATGAATTGTCATACGCTGTTTTGTTCTAATTATCAGTTATGTAATGAGCAATGATCGCAATATCTATTATGACGTCTGTATATAGTCTACAGATACTTTGTCGTTAGTTTTAATGTTATTTTTTTAGGCGTATTATGATTGTTACATGAGCCATTTAATATTTTTAGTCTTTGTTTATTGGGAAGGAGTAACGGGAAAGTTTGAAGCAGAGAGATTCTACACAGGGGAGGCCATGAAGCGTACGGGTGAATTGCTGTACTAAAGATTAAAGCTAGTTATAGTTTAAATTGAAGATAGAGGAGTGCCAAGCCATGATTCAAGATACTATATTAAAAATAAACGCTCTGATTGAACAAGCAGATCGTCTAACGAGTGATCAGCGTCGTCAATTATTGGATTTAATCGCACAATTACAACGTGATATTCAGTTAATTGAAACTGTCGATCATGAACAAGCACAAAGTGTTGCCGTTTTAGCTAAGCTGACCAGTCATGAATATTTACGTGCCGAACAAAACCCAGAGCTTATTGCAATGGCTGAAAAAGGGTTAGCGTTGGCGATTGAAGATTATGAAGAATCTCATCCCAAGTTATATCAAACACTACAGTCCTTGTGCATTGCACTACGTGGTTTAGGGGTTTAGTTTTTTAATGTATAACGTTGTTTGAAAGGAGGCAGCTTGCAAGTCATCAGTTGACAGACAGTAAGTCTGTGTGAAAAGAAATTATAGAGAGCTTAATTAGCAGGAGAAAAAATGAAATTGATCACAGTGATTATTAAACCGTTTAAGTTAGATGATGTACGTGAAGCATTATCTGAAATTGGAGTGGCCGGTCTTACGGTTACAGAGGTCAAGGGCTTTGGTCGTCAGAAAGGGCATACGGAACTTTATCGGGGTGCCGAGTATGTCATTGATTTTCTTCCTAAAGTGAAAGTAGAAATAGCGGTTTCTGACGGAATTGTTGATGCTACCGTGAGTGCCTTAGTGGAAAGTGCCAGAACAGGGAAAATAGGCGATGGTAAAATTTTTGTGACGTCTTTAGAGCAAGTAATTCGTATTAGAACCGGTGAATCGGGTGCTGAGGCGATTTAAGGGTAATTTAAGTCTCATCCTTTAAGTGTTTTTCGCGCAAGCTGTCTTTTGACGGTTTTTTTATGATTGCAAACAACTGACCGTCAGGTTTATCTTAAGCTGACTCAAACGGTGTTAATTTGGCCTTGGGCTTGGTTGTTGCTTACATGAGCAGTGTTTGGCTACCATTGTTTTATAGCTTCTTATGATAAAATAACAGCTATTATTTAACCATTGAATACAAAGAAAATAAGTGACAGTTTTTTTATGAATTCTAACGATCAAGAAAAACAGGGTCTAATTATTTGTGGTTGTACTGGAACCACCCAAGAAAAAATTTTATCGTTGATTGCACAAGGTTTTGATCTAGATAAAATATCGAGTGCAACTGGCGCAACAACCGGTTGTGGGTCTTGTGATGCTGAAATTATGAATTTGATGGTTGAACACACAAAAACGATTTAATTAGAATGACTTATTGATAGCCTTTAAAACTTTCAGTAACCGTACCAAAATAATTTAAGGCGAATTGCGATGTCTGTTCGAATTAAAAAAGCAGCGTACGGTGGCTGTCCACATGATTGCCCTGATACCTGTGCAATGATTTATGAGGTTGAAAAGGGGAAGTTGGTTGGCGTTAAAGGTAATTCAATACACCCGATGATACGCGGTGGGCTGTGTGTAAAGTTGAAAGATTACGAAAAACGTCACTATTATCCCGATAGATTACTTTATCCACTACGTAGAACAGGTCCTAAAGGCAGTAAACAGTTTGAGCGTATTAGTTGGGATGAGGCGCTCGATGAAATAACAAGCCGCTAGAAAAGCATTATTGCGATCGAAGGCTCGCATGCGATTATGCCTAACAGTTATTTGGGCCTGTAATTCAGTGAGCATTAATTTACATCACTGGCATATTGTGCCCCTAAACTGGGTAGGGATGGCGCTTTAGCAATGGCGATGATCCATATTGAAGAATCTTTGATTGATCAGGCCTATGTTTGTGACCATACCTTAGGGTAGGCTGATCTCGTGGTATGTAGGCAAGATAAAAGCCCTGAATGGGCAGAAGCAATTACCGGGGGTTCTGTTTTAGATATCGGTCAATTTGCCCGGGAGTATGGTGCAACAGTCATTCGTTTAGGTGTGGCTCTCGAACGGAGTTAAGGCGGCGGGGTGCAACGGGATACTCCTATTAAGTCGATGATGTGTTGGATACTAACCCCGTTACTCAGGCTTCTGAGATCGATGAGATTACTGCGGGTTTAAAACGTGATGACTTATTTATGTTTTCAGCAGAACACTTTATGTCGGATACGGCCATTTATGCGGGTATCGTTTTGCCGGCGTCGATGGGTGCTGAAAGGGAAGATGTTATTTTATCATGGGGACACCGTTACCTGATTTATAACGAGAAATGTATCGAGTCACCGGGGAAAGTTCTTCCTGGGAATGAGATTTTCCGGCGACTGGCTCGAAAAATTAATTACCGGGATGAAAATTTTGGGTGGTTAGATAGCGAGTGCTTAGAACATTATAGTGATTGGGATGCACCGGCTTGTGAGGGAATTGTTTTGATTATTTAAAAAAACACGGCTTTGCGCGATTCAATGTGGGTACTAGGGATAATGGTCCATTGCACAAGGAAGGTAATTTTCCAACATCGTCAGGGAAATTTTAATTCAAAATTGAAGGTGCGTTAAACTTGGTCGCCTCACCGTTTCGACAAATGTATGAAGGTTTTCAGTCAGGCGATTAAATATGTGTATTTAACGATCGAGGTGCTTTTCAGGGCGATGCTAAAATAACTGAAGATGTCGAAGCTGGAATTAATGTGGCGACATTAGGGTGCTCAATCAAGGGACCGTTAATTGTATGAGTTCTGTTGCGTTTGTAAATATGGGCATGCGCCGATCTTTTCAGATAACCTGGTTCAAGTGATTCTCATTGAGGCGGTTGTATGATTTTACTATTGGGTGTTACATTTTTTATCTAAGGGTGTATGGGAGTTATTAGACTATGGCAAGTGGTATTTTTGCAGTTCTTGATGACGTGGCGATACTGTTGGATGATGCTGCGCTAATGAGTAAGATGGCGGTAAAAAAACGGTGGGGTTGTTGGGCGATGACCTTGCGGTGAATACTGAGAAGGCGACTGATTTTCCCGCTTCACGTGAATTGCCCGTTATTTGGGTTATTACGAAAGGATTAGTCGTTAATAAATTAATTGTTTTACCCATTGTTTTTTTATTAAGTAGTTACTTGCCTGCCTGATTTGATTGTGCCGATATGACTAGGCGGTGGTGCCTATCTCAGTTATGAGGGCGCGGAAAAATTTTTTGAGTGGTTTTTGTTAGATAGAACAAAAGAAGATATTGCTGGCCAGTTATCGGAGGCTCAAGTGATTGTACAAACCGAAGCTGTAAAGATTAAAGCAGCAATACGGGCTGATTTTATTCTTTCGATTGAAATTATTGTTATCACCTTAGAAACAGTCATAGATCAGATTTTGCCTATCCAGATCATGGTTGTTAGTTTTATTGCTTTACTGGCAACAGTCGGTGTTTACGGTTTTGTCGCTTTGTTAGTTCGTCTGGATGATGTTGGTTCTTATTTGATAAAACGTTCGGTCTAATTAAAGGGTTTAGGGGCGCGTAGTTTGCGACTCAGTGGCGAAGCTTTGGTCGCCTCGTTGCCGAAAGTGATTCGAATATTAGCGGTTATTGGTGCTGTGGCTATGTTAGTGGTTGGGGGTGGCATGTTTGTACATAATATTGACGCTGTTCATTTTGTTTTAGCTTTTTTGCCGTCATTGTTAGCTGATTTGGTTTCAGGGTTGATTGTTGGAAGCGCTTTATTTCTGGGTTTACAAGTCTACAATCACAGTTAAGCCGGCGATTATCTAGTGTTTAATGTACGTGCTGCTTTGTTTTTGATAGGGCGTATATAATCCTTTTTTGGTCGCGAGAGGCTTTTAAGAATGTTTGAATAGATGCGAGTGAGTTGTTCTTTGAAATTACACTGTTATTTGGTGTAGACTTTCCCGCATTATGGATAAATCAATGAAGAATTTTTTAAAATTAGTCGCCCATAAGGTCGCTTTTGTCTGGCTGTTTGCTGTTATTATTTCTGGCTGTTCATCATCTAAGGTTAAGTCAATAGTTTCGCCGGGAGCTAACGAAAAAACGATCATCGAGGGCCTTCAGGCCGATGGGTCTGATGTTCAACCCGAGGACGTTAAAGTTGTTCCTAAGGTTAAGTCAGATGCTTTTAGTCATGAGTCTAAAGTTAAAAAGAAAGTTCAAAAGTCAGCAATTGGTAACTTAAACGATATGAGCAATGAACTTCAAGTAAAACAGGCAATGATTGAGGGATTTGATCCTGCGAGTCATAAGCCTAAAACTAAAGAAACAATAGCTGCTGAAAGAACTGTTACGAGTCATGAGAAAAATTATAAAGAAGCGACCGCTGTTCATTTAACGTTGGAAGGTACTGCGTTTAGAATTAAAGAGGCGGTCGGTGTTACCTTAAATCTTGAGGGCAATTTTGTTAAAGCTAAAGAAGTTTCAGCGATTAGCTCTATGGCTGATCCCAACGACCCTGTACTGAAAGAGGCAACAGGTATTGAATTAAACCTTACTGGGAATGCAGTTATTATGAAAGAGGCATTAGATGTTAGGCTAAACCTTGAGGGTAATGCAACGCAGGATTAAAGAAGACAAAAAATAGGAAAAAAGGTATGAATAGACTGTTAAAAATAATCGCGCTACTGATAGTGACTCTAGGAAATGCCCAAGCCGGGGTAACACATCGCATCAGTGGCACAATCAATGTTACCAAAGTAGCGGGGGATGAGGCCGTTAACATTCGCTGTGTTTTAATGGAGAAAAAGGGGGGGTCAGTTTTTCGGTATTTTGAAAAAAAGGTTGATGTTGTTTTGAATAGTGAAGGAGCATCGGTATGGAATCTTAGTTGGGAAGACCAACCCGAAAAATATGAACGGTATAGTTGTAAAGCATACTGTGTTGGTTGCACTGGTGATACTCAGTATACGAACATTCATACCTTTTAGCGTATAATGGGGCCTCAGAAATTATAATGGCAGTTAATAAACGTAATGATGCGCAGTATTATTTATACGGTATCGTATCAACTAACTATTGACCTGAATTGGAAAGCAAATAATGAGTGTATTGCCTAATTGTCCCAAGTGTGATTCTGCTTATACTTATGAAGATGGTGTTATGTATGTTTGTCCCGAATGTGCGCATGAATGGAGCGTAAATCATGACAACGATATTGTAAATGAGAGCTTGGTCGTTAAGGATTTTAACGGCAATACCCTTAATGATGGCGATACGGTTTCAGTGATTAAGGATCTCAAAGTAAAAGGTTCATCCTCTGTTGTTAAAGTTGGCACTAAAGTGAAAAATATTCGCTTGATTGAAAGTGATCACAATATTGGTTGTAAAATTGATGGTATTGGCGCGATGAAGTTAAAGTCTGAATTTGTTAAAAAAGTATAACGCTGGTTTGGCAGTGGTTTTGATCTAATTGTTTAGGTGCATCAAACGATAATGGGGCGGTTGTAAACTACCGCTGCCAGCCATGGAGAGCGAATGCGAAGGCTAGTAGTCCCCGGTAGGCGTAGGTGATTTTGGATACCCGTCGTGCATAGCGCCAGAGGGGATCTGGAATTACCTCCGAAACGCCTTCAAGTCATTTATGGTACTGTTACGGAGTCGGCCTCTAGTTTATAATGATGTGGCGCAGTGCACGAACGCGGGGCGAACTGAGGCGCCGTAGGCATTCATTGCTACGTCTTTTTTGCTGCTAGCTTGGGCTCGGATGCCCAACACATGTTTTCGTAAAAATAGTGGCGCGCTTGTATTTTTTGTGGCTGTTGAACTATTGTTATTTTCTTTTGTCGTATTTTTAGTGCGTGAGAAATACAGCATATTTTTTCTTTTTTACTACAACCTTCTGGCGAAGTATGCGCTTTTTCTAAAGCACCGATCACGTACTATAAAAGGGCGCATTCTTTGTTTATTCTGAATGCGTCCTTTTTTACATATCACCCAAGGCGTACAACTGACCTCGTAGCACGGTATTACCCCGCACCGTTTCTTTAGATTTCATCATGAGTTAAAAATAGTCTATAGCGTGTAGCTATTAGGTGATCCGGCGTTCACTATTGCTTTTGACTATCCAAGCGATAAAAGGGAATAGATGCCGTTTTATTTACGAAAATGAGAGTGTTGTTTTTGTTACTAACATGATGTTTGGAGTGTATTCGCAGTATTGACGGGTGTGCTAACATACTGGTCAAAAAAACAGAGTTTTAGCTTTTGCATTCGATTTTCTATGATACAGGCATTGATGATTTGCTTGGTAGACGGATTCATTTTACAACTATGAATAGAGGCGATTGCTAAGGACTCTCTTAAATACGCACTGAGAGGATGGCCGTAAAGAATTTCTGGTGGATATGGTAAGGTACTGCCGGTTTTTTTTATTCATTGAAGAAGACTTTGTTATTTTTCAAAGTTTTGGCTTTTGGAAATGTTAGCACTATTGGCGGAAGTCAACATCGAGTAAAAAAGTAGAATTAAGTTAAGTAAAGGTATCATGTCAGAAAATAAATATCAGGAATCTAACCAGGACCCGCTTCATGGCATTACATTGAAAATGATAGTTACTCAGTTAGTAGACTATTATGGTTGGGAAGCGTTAGCCGAGAACATTAATATTAATTGTTTTAAAAGCGATCCAAGTATTAAATCCAGTTTGAAATTTTTGCGTAAGATCCCGTGGGCAAGGGAAAAAGTTGAGCAACTTTATTTAAAAATGAGATGGTTAAGAGATAGTGGTATTAAACCGGTTAAAAAATAGAGCTTAATCTTTTAGTTTGAGTGTTTTTTAAACTTAATAAATTGTTAGACGTTGAGGTGTTAGGGGATTGTTATGGGATTAGGGTTGTTTGATAGATTGTTTGGCAACAAAATCACGTCCGAAATTGAGTATTGGGACAATGGTAAAAAGATGTATGAGGGGAGTTCTAGGTGGGGTAAGAGAGAAGGATTTTGGCATTGGTGGTTTTATGATGGCCAAAAGCAGGAAGAGGGGTTTTATAAAGGGGGGGTGAGCGATGGAATACGCATGCGGTGGTATGAAAATGGAAATAAGGAATATAAGATAGGTTTTCGAGAGGGTCATAATAATGGGCTATGGACCTATTGGTATGAGAATGGACAGAAGAAAAGTGAAGTTTTTTATATAGAAAATAAGAGACATGGCCCTTGGAGTTTTTGGTATGAAAATGGGCAAATGAAGCTAAAAGGAAGTTTCAAGGATAATAAGCGTGATGGGTTTTGGATGAGATGGTATAGCAGTGGACAGAAGAATGGAGAGGGAAATTATAAGGGCGGTCAATGGCACGGTTTTTGGACTTGGTGGCATGAAAATGGTCAGAAGATGAATTATGTAAAGTATAAAAATGGTAAACGAGATGGTGTTTCGGTTATGTGGGATGAGAATGGCGTACAACAAAGTGAACAAACCTATCAGAACGGAAAATTACTTGAGTAACTGTCCGGCCTTAATTTTTATAAGCATGGATGTGACGCATGTAGATTTAAAGAAGAGAGTATGGTTGTTGTTTTTGGTAATTCGAAGTGGAAACCCGCTTATGTTTTTTTTAGCTCTACAGTTTCGATAATACGGTTTTATCGGTCATATGAAAAATATTTTTTTACTAAGCGAGCCGTTCGTTGTGATTAATTCATGAAAAAGAGTCATTGTGTTTTTTTGTTATTTTTATTGATGGGGTGTGAGAGAGAAGTTACGACATTGTTAGATAAAGAGGGTTTGAAGTACGAGATTAATGAGAGGAAACCGTTTTCTGGAAGATATGTTGAATATTATGATAATGGACAAAAAAAGAAAGAAGGGTCATACCGTCATGGGAAGGAGCAAGGGATTTGGGTTAGTTGGTATCTGAATGGACAAAAGGATGAGCAAACAGTTTATAAGCATTATATGCGCAATGGGGTGTGGGTCAAATGGTATGAGTCCGGTCAAAAAGGCAGAGAAATTCATTATCAAGACAATGAAAGAAATGGTCCAGATATTACTTGGTATGAAAACGGACAAATGTTCCATGCAACTCATTATAAGAATGGCGTGAAACATGGCCTTTGGACATTATGGTATGAAAATGGAGAAAAGAAAGAACAATTAATCTATAACAATGATAAGTTGAAAGAAATAATCCGTTATCACGGCGGTA
>JYMV01047089.1_pt1 | contig 21019 bp, 15 predicted proteins | sample 338911 | NCBI WGS metagenome assembly JYMV01 (sample SAMN03354496, study PRJNA234377) | hydrothermal vent metagenome | biome: Deep sea; feature: Hydrothermal plumes at the Eastern Lau Spreading Center, Western Pacific Ocean; material: Seawater | place: Tonga | collected 2009 | depth 2000 m m
TGGCGGAGGCCGGTAATGTGAATATCAAAGGGGATACTGGAAGCAGTAATGCGCCAGGAGCGCGTCTTCTGGATAAGGCCATGACCATTAACGGGATTAATGGTGTGGTTACGATTGGTGGTTCGCCTTAAGCGGTTGGCGGATGCTGATGGGGGTGTAAGCTTCCCTGTTTCATACGCATCATCCGGTGTGGCACGGCACCCCGAACACGTAAGCATCAAAAGACCACCCCGTATGAATATGAAGCTCGCCAAACAAAGGCTTCCGATCCGACCCATCTTGTGCAAAACCAGCAGTAGATAAACCCACACTGAACAAACAAGCCGAAGCAGCTCTCGAATTAACAAACATCGCATGAATCTCCCTGGTATGACCTATAGATCATCCAGAATCTTAAACGTATACACTATAACGATTGTTTGTTCCGAAAACTCGTACTTGTTGAAACGTAATGACTTAGGTAGGCATCAGTTGGTATCCACATATCCACAGCCGTCAACAAAAGAACTCGAAGCAAAAAAGAAAAGTGCTGCCATAATGTCTATTTCGGTTCCCTGAACCCATACCGCTACTACGGAAGCAAAGGAAGTCCGATCGACCCGATTGACCCACGACGGGGATCTGGCCCCATAGATTTAGCGCGATCTAATATTTGCGAGGCACACGCATGAATGTTACACGATCTACTAAATGCGAGGCAGAGTGTATGCGACAATGCATTGCTCGTATACATTGAGTCAAATCTTGGAGCGATTCTCGAAACAAGCGCACTGTAATTCCGACGGCTTTCGCTACATTGTTCACGTTGTCATATGACTTCACCATCTGTTTCATGTTTTCAAGTTACACCCGTGGCAAGGCGTGTTATGCCTTCTTGGCTCGCATTGCTACTTGTGAGTTCTCCTGCGAGCTTCCGAGACTTCTTCCGAGACTTACTGAAATCCGAGGTTTCGTCTATTGAATAACAGAACACGATGAACTAAGCTTAATCCAATTGCAACTAAATCGGAACTACTAAAGGTTCAACAAAATGCTCAAGCTGAATATATCCTCGTTTCCATCACTGTTCTTACTCCTGCTTTCATTAGTGACTCGATCCATACATTATCGAATGTCTGTGTGCCTATTTTGCTTCGTCTCGATGCTCTATTGCGATCCGGCAAAAGCTTCTGAACGTGTGGTATTTGAAGCTAAGAAGATAATTACGATGGATCCGTCGTTCCCCGATGCGCGATTCGTCGCTGTCGAGGATGGACGTATTCTCGGCGTCGGAAATTCTCTGGACGAGTTATCCGTATGGCTTGATGGGTACGAACATCGCGTGGACACACTGTTTCGCGACAAAGTGCTGATGCCCGGCCTGATTGATCCACATTTGCACCCGCTGCTGGGGGCTGTTCTCCTCCCCACGGAGTTCATCACGCCTGAAGATTGGGTACTTCCAACGGGCCCTGTTGAGGGCGTTCGTACATTAGAGGCCTATCGATCACGGCTTGTTGAACGCATTGCGGCGGCTCCAAAAGACAAACCGTTTATTACCTGGGGGTACCACGAATTGTGGCATGGCGAGCTGGATCGCGATGCGCTGGACGAGATCGATTCCGAACGCATTGTCATTGTGTGGCAGCGATCCTTTCACGAGATCATTGTTAATTCGGCAGCGATGGCGTTTCTCGGCTTCGATACGGAGGAGGAGTTAGCAAAAGCTCTTGATACACCCGGCGTAGATCCGCTTCATGCAGATTTCACAGCAGGACGCTTTTCAGAGACCGCACTGGCGATCGCGCTACCTCGTCTTCAGTCAACCATTCTGGCGCCCAGCCATCTGAACAAAGGCATGAACATGCTGAAGCAAATGCTGCGATCAAATGGCGTTACAACCATCGCGGACATGGCAACAGGTATTTTCGCGCCGTATCAGATCGAAGCGGGACTCATTCGCCAGACCTTCGAACGCGACGACTCTCCGGTGCGTGTGCTGCTCGTGCCGAATGTGAAACCTATGATCGCGAGTATGGGATCCGCTGAAGGGGTTGCCGAGTTCCTTTACGAAGAGCAGGCGAAGCAGCAGGGCCACAGAGTTTTCCTGAATAATCGAATCAAACTTCTCGCCGATGGAGCGTTTTTCGCCCAGTACATGAGATTAAATCCACCCGGTTATAGTGACGGGCATGAAGGCAAATGGCTGACTGAACCTGATGAGCTGGAAGAACTCGCCCGTGTATTCTGGAATGCAGGTTTCGAAATCCATTGCCACGTGAACGGCGACGAAGGGTTGGATGTAGTACTGAACACACTTGAGACTCTCCAGCGTGAAACCCCAAGGCGGGGTCATCGTTTTACGCTGGAGCACTTAGGGTATTCAACCAGTACTCAGGCCCGTCGAATAGAAGCGCTGGGTGCGCTTGTGTCCGCTCAGCCAAACTATATTTACGTGCTCAGCGACAAATATGCAAAGCACGGCATGGGTTACGACCGTGCGTCACGGATGGTTCTGCTCGGCACACTCGAACGCCAGGATACCGTTGTCGCGCTGCACTCGGATTTAACGATGGCACCGGCGGCACCGCTCTTTCTGGCGTGGATTGCCGCAAACCGCATCAATATGGAAGGTGACGTCATGGCGCCTTCGGAAAAACTTTCGCTCGACGCAGCGATTCGCGCGATAACCATTGACGCGGCCTACGTCATCGGACTTGAACACGAAGTCGGTTCAATCGTTTCCGGAAAGCGGGCCGATTTCGCCGTGCTTGAAGAGGATCCCTACGAAGTCGGTGCCATCGGGCTCAAAGACATTCCAGTTTGGGGCGTCGTTTTCGAAGGAGAGGCGTATCCCGGAGGTCAGTAGCGAGGATTTTTTCTTGTTAATCGTTCTTGTATATTCTCCCGTTTTTCATCACGAACAGTACATCTTGAAGCAAACCGACATCTTCTAAAGGATTCCCCTTTACCGCATCAATGTCCGCCAGTTTATCGACTTCTATGGTTCCCCTATCGTCTACCCCCAGAAGGTCTGCAGCATTAACGGTTGCAGTTCTTATCGCTTCTGCGGGACTCATGCCATACTCGACAAGATCGGGAAATCCACTAGCATTCTGGCCATGCGGAAACATTCCAGCATCGGTTCCTGCTTGTTGTCTGCTATCCCCACTCCGGGAAGCGATTCGACCGGAGGAAAAAAATGGAATAGTCTGCGGGGCCTGAGACATTGATACCGTGCCCTGCCGGAATTATTCGGGGGATGGAAACTCCGTCTGCTTCGCTGTACTTGCTTAACGTGACATCAACGAAATACCATGAATCCAGATCTCGTACCGTGGTAAATCCAGCCATCAGAGTCTTATATCCATTCTAAATGGCAGCGAAGAGGAAGTCCGATTCACTGTTATTTCGAGCCAGCTGAACCAGTTCCGTAGCGTCACCGGTTTCTATCATCAGGTGCCTATGTACATCGATTAGTCCGGGCAGATGCGTCGCCTCGCCCAAGTCAACCACAGTTGAGTCTTCAGGAAGAACGGGAGGATTTATCGCAACGATTATCCCCCGATCAATAACGAGGATCGCCGGCCGAACGAGACGGCCTTCTCGGGCATCAACATAGCTCCCGGCTTTCAAAACAATGGGGTGCGATTGGTCGCTCTTCGTCTCGACATCGATCTGGGCCAAGGCGCAATGTGAAAACACGACGAGAACACCAAACAGAATCGTATTGGCAACATTTACCCCATCGAATACAAATGAGTACTTCTTCATCAGTAGCAATTCCTTTCTGAAATCCATGTACCGAATTGGCAGGATCAGCACGTTCCCCTGTCCGTCATTTATTGCATACAGGGTCTCGTTTTTGCAAGCATTGACGCTTGGGAATCAGGAACGGTTTACGGGTTACCGGTAAGTCCGAATCCAGAGTCAACTTCCGCTGGAAGGCCATACCACAAGGAAACGAGACCATGACAAAACGACGGATCCGAAATGTTCGGCGCGCTGCAACCCTGGTTATCATCGTTGTGCAGGCCGGAATTGGTTCTGTATTCGCCCAGGGAATCGAGCGATCCAAGCCCCACGTTCCAAGCAATGACGAGATGTTCGGCTGGGTGGAAGAGATTGTTGAAATCACCGAAGGCTACCCTGAATTCCGCAGGATGGGAACCGACGGCGATCATGCCGTTCGCGCGTATATTGTGGGCCGCCTAAAATCCTTCGGCATTGCCGATGTCGAAGAACAACAGTATGAACTTGAATACCGCCATTATGAAAAATGGGCTCTTGATGTAAAGGGCACATCCATCTCCGCTTACTTCATGCGCGGCGCAGGATTCACCCCACGACCCGGCGTCACGGGAGAATTGGTATTTGTCGGGGAGAATATTCCAAAGGACGCAGACTTTACTGGAAAAATTGTCGTCTTTGAGGTGCGCGGTCAAAGCGTACCCGGAGCCGCAGCACCGCTCATCTCAGACTTTACCTATGACCCGAATGGAACCCTCGCAGCAGGTACTTTCGGTGGAAAAGCAGGTCCAATTCCATCAAATTTCCCAGTCAGTTACTATCAGGCAGCGGACCAGGGTGCGACGGCGATGATCGCCATCCTCAAGGACTACGACACCGGCACCAATAAATTCTATCCAGATCCCTCAGCCATGGTGCAGACACGAATTCCCGGCCTGTACCTCGGAAAATATGACGGCGAAGCCTTGCTCGCTCAGATGGAAAAGTCGAAGACTGCGATTCGAGCCAGCGTCATCATACACGGCGAGATCAGGAATTCGATCTCCGCGAATATCGTCGCCACCCTGCCAGGTCAAAAAAGAGATGCGATCATTGTCAATACCCATCACGACGCCGGATTCGCCGGCGCCGTACAGGACGGCTCAGGCATAAGCTCCGTATTGGGTCTCGCCAAATACTTTTCCAAAATTCCTTCGAACTTCCGACAAAAAGAACTCGTGTTTGTATTTGATGGAAGCCATTATGACTGGAATTATCCTATGGGCGCGAATATTTTTGCCGACCGAAATCCGGAAGTGATGAAAAACACCGTTCTAGCCATAGGCATAGAACATATCGCCAAAAAGTTCGAAGCGGGTAAAGATGGGTACCGCGATACCGGCGAAATCGAACCCCGGATTCTATTCACCCCACCGAATCAGTTACTCTACAACGCAACAACGCGGGCCATCAAGCAACACAACCTGCACGATACGATCATCCCGCGCAAAGGCGCCCTCACCATGTTCGGCGAAACACAGAGTTACTACCTCAAAGGAATTCCGAGTTATTCCCTTATCTCAGGACCGGAGTACCTCTTCCTCGGCGACGACACCATTGATAAAGTGGCCAGAGACCAATTTGAACCCGTAGTGAAAACATTCATTTCTATTATCGACGCTGCAATGTATCTCCCAGGTCCTTGGCTTAAGATGGTTGATCGTTAGGTTCCATAAATCCTCGGATGGACCGTCCACTATGGATGGAGCATTACAAGTTTTTTGGCCCTACGGGCACTAGCAATTAGAACCCACTGTAAGCTTCCCTTGAAGCGGCACAGGACATAAGTAGGGAATTCTGGCGCGACAAATTGTCGGACTTAACAACACTCGGATCTGGTTTGCAATTGACATATGTTCGTGCTATTTTATGCATATACATGCCTTTCTACAGATCGCATCCATTGCGGCGCCAGAAGTCTAGCTTATCGTCTCACGTTACGAGTAAAAGGCTTATTAGGGATGAATGTGTTTCGAAAATAGACAAAACATGGGAAATGATACAAGATGTGGAAGATCCTAAGACTCTCTTTTGTGTGCCCGGCAATCATCGCAATCCTGACATCTTTAGATGTGCTTGAGCTCGATCTACTCGCGCTCGGTGCCGAAGATGACGAACAGGCGGATACGTCGCGGATCCATGCGGAGGTCATGGGAAGCGGAAACGATGTCTATTACCCATCCGCAAGTGATTGCAGGCAATGTCATCCTGATCATTACCGGGAATGGTCGGTTTCCCCCCACGCCTACGCTCAGATGAGCCCCGTATTCAACGCGATGCATGGAAAAATATTCAAACTTACAAATGGGTCAAATGGAGATTTCTGTATCCGGTGTCACTCACCGGTTGGTATGAATACCAATGAAGCAATTTTCATGAGTAATATTGACAGGAGTCCGACGTCACGCGAAGGCGTCACGTGCGTCGTCTGCCATCGGGTCAACAAAAACTACGGAAAGATAAGCGGAAGATTGGCTCTGCAGAGCGGAAACATCAGCCAGACAATTTATGGCCCGAAAGGCGATCCGCATTTTTCCGAAACATTTAGACGAGATATTGAAAAAAAGATGGGTGAAGGAAAGGTTCATGAGAGTATAGAGCCTTACTTTAACCTTGTCGAACCAGTGTTTTGCGGAATGTGTCACGACGTCAACTTGTTAAACGGTTTTCGGCTTGAAGAAGCATTCAGCGAGTTCAAGCGCTCTCCTGCGGCAAAGCGCGGACTTAATTGTAATGATTGCCATATGGGGAAAGTGCCTGGTGTATTCAGTGGAGATAAGGCTACGAATTACGAGAACAAGAAGATTGCTAAAATCGGCGCTAGGTGGGTGGGTGAACCACGAAAAAAGACAGACCACATGTTCGCTGGCCCAGACCATTCAGTAATTCATCCGGGCATATTCCCGCATAATGATGAAGCAGCAGAATTCGCGAGCATACGTGAATGGCTTCAATTCGACCACGAAACGGGCTGGGGTACTGATGAATTCGAAGAGACTGAGGAGCCCGCCAGAAAGGCCAAAGGCGAAGGGACCTCGTTTCCAAGTCGTTGGTCGAATATTGATGAACGTTATGAAGCTCGAGATATTCTGATTGACCAAATAGAATTGCTTGAAGAGTACCAGAGAGCGCGACTCGCCATTCTACAAGCTGGTTTCGGACTCGGAGAGATACAAGTCCTCAGAGCCAAGTCGAACGGAGTCGCATTTCGAATCGAAGTCAAGAATCTGACTGACGGGCATCAGGTTCCGACAGGCTTTATTGCAGAACGAACAGTCTACCTGAATGTCCAAGTCTACAACCAAAGCGGGATCCTTGTGTTCGAATCCGGAGATCTAGATCCGAACTACGATGTGCGGGACTTGCATTCGTTATACGTGCATAATCGCGAACTTCCTCAGGACCGACAGTTATTTTCGCTACAGTCCACGTTCATAACGCGAAATATTCGCGGTGGCGAGCGTGAGCAAGTTTTGTCGATTCCTTACTCCGTGACGCCTCTACCATTTGTTCGGCCAGCGCCGTCTGCGACGACCTTGACCGGCCGACCCGGAAATTCGCGCATTCACAAGAAAAACATAAAACCACTGGGTCATTCCTGGGCCAAATACGAAATTCCAGCAAAGGATTTGTCTGGCCCTGGAAAGTACACCGTCAACGCCCGCCTAATCGCCGGTATGGTTCCTGTCAATCTAATTGACGAAATCAAAGATGTCGGCTTCGATTACGGTATGAGCGCTTATGAAGTCGCGCTCGGTATACGTTTCGGTATCGGAGATGTCAAGGGTTCATCCGGTGAACGAAGTACCCGGAAACAGGTAGAGGCATTAGCCGATGATCCTGAAGGACATGACTTGGGTCAGTATCGCGGTTTGACGGGAGGGCACACTGTCATACAGGAACTCGGATTCGAGTTCATTATTGAATAACCTAACAAGTTTTAAGTTGATAAGGCGAAAGAGGGCGATTTGTGTATGGACGTGATTCAGCCGACGAAATTGGGAGACTTTTTGCCCTGGAGCAAAGCTGTTAGATTTCTGCCCGCGATTGTGACCCTTCTGCTTGCCATACTGTCGGAAGCCGCAGAAGAGAGCAGACTTTCTCGTAAACCGATCCCGCTTCAGACCGAAGCGTATGCCCTGATTTCTGTCGAAGATATCGTCGATTTCGATAAACTTGCTTTAAGGATAATAGAGGGATCGGAAAATCCAAATACTCCTGCGGGGCGAATCTGGAAAATATTGAGTCCCAAATTACGAAAAGACCTTGAATCCCATAAAGGTCAAGCGATGACTGAATCTCAACGATTCGATCTCGTAAACGGCCTCAACGCGGTATTACGACGCAAAGACTTTTATCATAAGGAGTCGTGGACTTCCGTGGAGCTGCGCGAAGAATTGCGCGACGAATTGGAACGTGGTTTGGAACAACTCAACCCTGTCGAAGCGACTTCTCGAAACCGAGAATTGCTGCGAATGTCTTTTCCGGAGCTGATTCTGGAAAGCCAAGCTCGTCCGTTTCCAAAACGCCCACGAACGCTACACATTGGAAACGATTTTTTGAACACAGGGCGTCTGAGCGAAGGAATAACGATATTCACCGGAGCAGTATGGCAACCCTCCCTACTCTTGTTTGGTTCTCTTCGATCTGCGTATCAATACGTCGATACGGGATCTTCGGAAACCGCTCCAATCGTCCATGAATTCGCAAACAGACTTGATCTCAATTTTAATCTGGCATTCACCCCCACAGAACGTCTCGTAGTAGGGTTCAGACCTATCGATCGTATAGATCGCGCATCAGGGTACCAATGGAAAAGGTTTGGTTCCGAGCGCGAAAATGAAGGGGACTTGTTTCTCGATGGCAACATCGAAACACTATACTTTGAAGGAGATTTCGGGGAACTCTTTCCGCGACTCGACAGAAACGACAAAATCGGACTGGATTTTGGCTTTGCCGTCGGGCGCCAACCCATCTCAATACAAGAGGGGATAATGCTCAATGATAATATCGATGCGATCGGCATTACCCGAAATAACTTGCTATTTCCTGGAACGTCCAACGTGCGAATTACGGCTCTGTGGGGATGGGGCGATATTGAAGGCGTCTTGGGTGCAAATAATATACGACGCGATAGCGGCGATTTGTTCGGAATCTTTACGTCTATTGACACACGAAAGGCGACGCTGGATTTCGATATCGGGTACGTTGACGATCAGGTACGTCTACTTCCGCTTCCAGGCGCCGGGACAAGCACTGATCGCCGCGACCAATTAAATTTCGGCGCGAGCTCGGTCAGAAGATTCGGTCACTTCAATACGGCGATTCGCGTCAATCATTCCCAAAGTAAGGGTACGCGAAACCGTGCTCGGAGCGCACACGGAACGGTAATTCTCATTGAAACTTCATGGACTCCCCCTCACGGTCATGACCTCATCTACGTTAACGTTTTTGGGGGAATTAACAACTTCCAATCCTTGGCTCGTGATCAGAGAGTCGGCGGGCCATTGGGACTAGTTGGATTACTTTTCGAGGCTCCGGGAATCGGCACGATTCCCTCTCCAATTGAGAATTTCGTAGGGGACAGTGTCGGAGGCGCAGTTGGGTACCAGCTGTTCTTTTCGGAGACAAGAAAACAATTGACTTTCGAAATTGGCGGTAGGGAAGAAACGGAAGGCCCAGGCGGTGGTAGAATGGGTGGGTTCGTGAGTTATCAACAGGCATTGAAGAATCGCGCTGTTTGGCGCTCAGGTTTATTTTGGGTTGAAGGCGATCAAATCGACAGTCGGTATGGGATCCGTAGTGAATTCGTGCTTCAATTTTGATAGAGTGAGAAATGTTCTATATTGATGTGAGAGGAGGGCTCCGCGCGCGATGGCATATTTCGGGATCGTTGCAGGTTCGATTTTAGCTTGTATGGCGTTCGTCAATATGTTCGTCATATCCAGTGTCGCTTTTCGGCACTCAATAGGCAAGAGAAAGAGCTATCAGCTCGGCGCTGAAGAATGGCAACAGAGACTCAACACAGCGCAGTTACGTTTTAGGGCACTGGATTCGGAACGACGATACTGGGCTGGCAAGCGAAAATTCAATGTGGTGAAAAAGGTATTCGAGAACAGGGCAAATTCGATATGCTCTTTCTACCTTTATCCACATGATCTCAAGCCACTACCAGCCTACCGTCCTGGTCAGTTTATCGTGCTTTGTCTGAACATTCCTGATCCTGATGATCATCAAATTATCGACGAAGAAAATCGGTGCTATTCGTTATCCGACGCTTCGAATTCGGAGTACTATCGAGTCTCGATAAGGGGCGTTCCGGCACCAATGGTAAATTCAGAGATCTATCCTCCGGGTTTAGTTTCAAACTATATGCACGAACAGGTAAACGAACAGGATCTCATCGATGTGCAAGCTCCGTCTGGCGATTTCTTTCTAGACACAAGTCAAAATCATCCCGTGGTTTTGATTGCTGGCGGAGTCGGTGTTACTCCGATATTGTCAATGTTGAAAACACTGGCGACCGAGCAGAGTTCGCGGGAAATATGGGTCCTCTATGGCGTTAGAAATTCGGATGATTTAGCCTTTGAGACCGAATTTCAAGAAAGCCTCGAAACACTGGAACAACTCCGAATCTATGTTATTTACAGCGATGTTATGCCTGACGATTGCGATAACTCAAATGATCGAATGCAGCACGAATTTGGTTACGCAGATATCAGCAGACTACAATCAATTTTGCCGTGTAATAATTACGAGTACTACATTTGCGGACCTGGTCCCATGATGACGGCACTTCGCCATGGTTTACTCGATTGGGGGGTTCCAGACCGCGATATAAAATACGAACAATTTACGCCAGAGCGGCCATCACCTCAAAGCGATGCTCTTGTTTCAACAGATCAGGGACACGTTTTCAGCGTGTCGTTTTCTATTTCGAAGAAAACTTTCAAGTGGTCAAGCGAGAAAAGTATCTACGCCTTGTCGAGAAGTAAAAAATTCAAGACCAACAGGATAAAATACTCTTGTAAGCAAGGTAAGTGCGGAAGTTGTATGACGGCAGTGAAAAGCGGCTCCGTAGAGTACCCGGATATTCAACCAAGTTTTCCGAACCTCGTCAACGGTTCATGCCTTCCATGCATTTGTGTCCCGTCGTCCGATATTCACTTGGAAGCATGATTTTGCTTTCTCGCATCAACGAATGACAACAAATTCACGATGGAAAATAGTAAGATTTGCAATAGGAGAAAATCTCGTACTATACTACCCAGTGCATGTATTCGATTTATCTTTAGCGATTGAATCTTGGTTAACGGGAGACAACGGAATGACAGGTCGAACTGCTCAAAAATCGAATGGCGCAAGGTTCCGGTTCGCACTTATATTTCCTCTCCTTCTTCTTTCAGCCGAATATTTCGGTGCTGCCGCACAAGAATCCATTTTGACCTACGACCCCAGCACGATAACAGCCGACGGTCCCGAAAATTGCGCAGAGTGCCATGAGCGCACGTCTGAAGCGTGGTCCGAGTCGACCCACAGTCGCACGTATGAAGAACTTCATTTGAGAGAGGAGGCGCAAGAGATACTCGAAAGGCTTGGGGAATCCGGCAGTATCCGGCGCAACAGCGAATGCGTACAATGTCATTACACGCGTCACGCGCGAGAGTCGGGAGGTCGCGCAAAAACAATCAGTGGCATATCCTGTCAACGCTGCCACGGAGGGGCGAGAGACTGGATCGTGATTCATCAGGATACCGAACAATATCCTGATCGTATGGAACGTCTGATGACCGCTACGGAAAACGGCATGCGCTCAACTCTGAAAATATATGATCTTGCTCGCAATTGCTTCCAGTGTCATACAGTTCCACGCGAAAATCTCGTAAATGTTGGTGAACACCCTGCCGGAAGTGAGATGTTTGAACTCGTCGCATATTTACAAGGCGAAGTGAGGCACAATTTCTTACCGACCCCTGCAGAGGAGACCAACAAGCCCGCGTCTACAGAAAGAAAACGTCTTCTCTACGTGATCGGTAAGTCGATTGATTTGGAATTCAGCTTACGGAGTCTCGCCCTCGCCACAGTCGACGGCATTTTCTTGGAGAGCATGATGGCTCGCGTGCAAAAGGCTTACGACGACTTAAAATTGATGGGTTTGAATGTTGCCGAGATTAACGCTATGCTCGATACGATTCCGAAGGAGGGAGATACATTAAAACTCGTCAAGAATAATAAAGAAGAATATGAGAACGCTGCTGATACAATAAGCTCTCTGGCTACGTCCTTAGAAGAAAAAAGTGTCGAATACGGAGCGGCACTGGCGCCCATAGATTCCTCATTACCGGCGGAGTTTAAGGGTGAGGTGTACAAATAAGCCATTTACCCGGTTTACGGCAACGAATGAATGAGGAGACGGCTACGTGGCGACAGAAAAAGTTAGCATAACATCCTCCGGAATATTCAAACAAAAAAGCCGTTGGGCACAATCATTCGGAGAAATGTCCGAATCTGACGTAGTTGAGGTCTTGAACTGCGATCCTTTTCGGCGCATCTGTGGGGATCTTGAGAGTGCGAAGAAGGAATTGTTCAATTCATTTGGAGTATCTGTTTCCATATACGGAATCTTGAAGAACGACGCCCGATTACACACCTATCGTAAAGGCGAGATTATTGTCGGTAAAGGCGACTACGGTAACACAGCGTTTTTTCTAATAGATGGCCTGGTCAGCGCCGTCCTCTCTCCAGATTTGCCTCCTTCGGCTTTGAGACAACGTGAATCGCGCAAGAGGAACTTTCTGCGTTCATTCGCAGCCAACTTCAAGAGCAGTTTCTTGCCAACAATTCCGGAGAATCTGAAACAAACAACGAAACAGGGGGGAACCGAGGTACACGGCAGAGGTAAACTCACCGGACTACTATTTGATCAAGTGCATAATAGCGACGAATATGAAACGCATCGGATACAACCAGGCGAGATATTTGGCGAAGGTAGCGCGATTTATCGAACGCCTAGGTCAGCCAGCGTCGTTGCAAGTGAACGGAGCAGAGTACTGGAAATTCGATGGCAGGGGCTTCGAGATTTGATCGAAGCTGACGAGGAAATCGAGACACGTATAGATGATGTTTACCGAGCCCGAGCCCTCCAAAGTGCCTTGGAACACGATGAGCTGTTTCGAAACATTCCATCTGACAAATACGATCTGATTACATTTCACGCCTTTGGCAAATACGATGAATGGTCCGGGGATTATATAGATTTTTCCGCGGAAGAAAAGCATGCTGCAATTGAACAGGAAGAGATCATCGTCGAAGAAGGAGGATATCCCGACGGTGTATTCGTCGTTTGTACTGGATTTGTCCGGGTTTGCAAACGTTTTGGCATTGGGTATCAGACTCGAAGCTATCTAGGTAAAGGTATGATTTTTGGTTTATCCGAAGCAATTCACAATTGGAATGACGCAGAACATCCTGTCTCACAACAATATAGCTTGCGTGCGATCGGTTATACTCACGTGTTACATATCCCGACTCAGGTAATGGAAAAATACGTTTTGCCGGATATGGACCAAGAAACGCAAATTGAACGCGATGACATTCAGCGAATTCCAGATACGGGTGATCAAAAATACACGTCCAACTCTACAGGAAATATGTTATATGACGATGTGTTCGAATTCCTCGCGCAGAATCGGTATTTGAATGGAACTCAAACAATGCTTATCAATACGGACCGATGTACCCGCTGCGACGACTGCGTCAGTGCCTGCGCCGATGCACACGATGGGAATCCAAGGTTCGTTCGGCAAGGTCCAGTCAGCAATCATGTTATGGTCGTAAACGCTTGTATGCATTGCGTTGATCCAGTCTGCATGATCGGTTGTCCCACGGGTGCAATCCATCGCGAAAGCCAAGGTGGACAGGTTGTCATAAACACAGAAACTTGTATAGGTTGCTCCACGTGTTATAACAACTGTCCTTATGACGCGATTCGTATGGTGACAGTGCGCGACAACCGAGGTGAGTTCCGAATTACCGCTTTAGGCGCAGACGCGGGAAAGCCAGTATACAAAGCAACAAAATGCGACTTGTGTGTCGACTTACAAGGTGGCCCAGCCTGCGTGCGTGCGTGTCCCCATGATGCAATGGCCCGAGTCAACATGCAGAACAAAGAATCCATCGCAAAATTCGTAGCGTTGTAATGTCTCCATCTTCTCGGAATATTCGAAACGGCTTACTGGTTGGGTTCATCACGTTATCGTTGGGTCTAATGTACGTGCTCCTCGATATTATGCTTTTAGATCCCATCCTCTGGTCGGGGTGGTTGATGATTGCTATCATTCTTTTTTTAGCAGCCTACAACTTGCGAAAAAAATTCTCCCTCCCCGTTCTCATTTCATCGCGCATCTGGCTGCGAGCGCATATCGGAGTAGCGCTCGTCGGTATTATCGTCTTTTTTTTGCATACTGAATCAATTTGGCCCCTTGGTATAGTTGAGCGAGTCCTGATGATCTTCTGGCTAATCGCGACGATTAGTGGTTTCGTCGGCCTTTTTCTTACTCGGACTTTTCCACGGCGTCTCACCGGTAAAGGCCAAGAAGTCGTGTTCGAGGTAATCCCTGAGCGTCGCCGAATTATTCGATTAAGAGTAGAAGCGTTGGCAGAAAACTCGATCGAGAGGACGCTGTTCACGACGGTATCTTACTTTTTTACAGACCATCTTCGCGACTTTTTTTATGGCCCAAAAAATACATTGCAACATCTGTTCGGTGGAAGTCTGATGATCGACCGAATGATAAGGCAGATCGAAAACAAGAAAAAGTATTTAAACGAAACCGAAAAATCGATCTTAAGTGAAATCGCTGAGAACGCAGTCGCGAAAGACAATTTGGATTTCCACTTTTCTCTTCAACTTGTACTAAAAATCTGGCTATTTGTTCATATTCCCGTGACTTATTCGCTGATTCTGATGGCAGTCGTCCATATAATTTTCGTATACTCTTTTTCGGGAAGAGGTGTCTAATCGTGCCGGACTCTATCGAACCAATCAAACCCAACGCCCGATATCATAGACCACAGGAGCGCTGGGTATGTGGGCGTGCTTCCGAGGGTTGCTGTTGTCCTGCCGGCCCGAACAGAATGGGCCGCTGCCGGGGCTACGAGTGTAAACCAATACTTGTTCGTGATCGCTGGAAATGTACACGGCCAGAACAATATGGCGGACCTTGCGACGATACCAGATCTGCTGAGTCGTCATTCGGCCCAATTGTCAAAAATGGTATCGGCGTCTGTTGCCGCGAAACACGCTGCACGCCCGTGTTAAGCCTTCGTGCAAAACGTGGTCTAACCACCTGGTTCTTTGTGGCCTTAACCGTTTCCGCTGTCCTGATTGGACTGAACGGACCCTGGCGCGACAACTTTATTTCCCCTGGTCCACTAATTAAGGCGCACCAAGGGGCATCTATCGCCTCTGGAGAAGCGGAGTCGCTAGCCGGTTTCGAGTCGAAAAACTGCAACACCTGCCACGTCGAGATTCAATCAGGATTCGCATCCGTCCTACTTTCGGCATTCGATCAAGACGAGAACAATACCCAGAGCCGGAAGTGTTTGGATTGTCACAATGACATTGGGTCCTCGCCATTGCAAGCGCACGGAATTCCACCACAAGAATTAGATCTACGTACAGACGTCGCGTCCTCAAGATTTCCGAGCAACGACAATTCACCGATGTTGTTCAAACTCGCCGCTTTGTTGGAAATTTCATCGGACCACGTTGACCGACAGCTTGCTTGCGCTACTTGCCACAAGGAGCACAATGGACAATCCTTTGACTTAAGTCATCTTAGTTCAAAGCAATGTCAATCGTGCCACACGATTCAGTTTCGAAGCTTTGAAAATGGCCACCCAGAGTTTGGACGATCGCTGTCGAACCCACGGCAAACTTATCCATACAATCGACGAACGGGCATTGTATTCGATCATGAGCGACATTTCGACAAACACTTCGAAAATATAACGGATGACTCCGTCGCGCCCCAAAGCTGCACAGTCTGCCATGCGTTTCAGTCGCCCGGGCGATTGCCCAGAACGCGAACATTCGGCGAAATGTGTGCCGCATGCCATTCGTCATCGATCACAAAGAATAAGGGCGGAGAGCTTCAATTATTCGGTATTCCTCCGTTGGACACGATGACGCTGAAAGAAGAAAATGTGGAAATCGAAAACTGGCCCAACCTGAATAACGAACGTCCTATTTCTTCTTTCATGCTGTTTTTGGTCTCCGGAGACCAAGCCTATGGTAATCGTGAATCCGAAGAGGCGTTAAAACTATTCGAGTCAGATTTGGAGATTCTAGATAATGTCTTTCTATTTGATCTGTCGTACCTCGAAGAATTTGATAATGCCTCGGATCTTGAAGCCGTTGGCAGAATTGCGCGGAGCGTTCAAAACCTAAATATCTTGCTGACCGATGATGCAGAAGAAAACAGCACATCTGTCATAGAGAGTCGATTAAGAAGTCTCGTCGACCAAGAGTCGAACATTTCGATAAATCCAAGATTACTTGTTGGGGAACTAGCTGGAACGAGTTCCTTCAATGTCGCTGCCGACATCATTGCGAAGTCGGATCTCATTTCTGCAAACGGAATGTACGTCACAGAAGACGGAAAGCTGACCAAAACAACTTGGAGTAAAATTCTGGACGAGTTGCCTCAATTGGAGCAAATGTCAACCGAATTGGCTCAACAAAACAACAATAATTACGATGAATTCATTGATTGGTTTGAGAGCTTTGATCGTTTTCGGTCCTGGTTCGATTCCAAATTGCATGTGAAGAGTGGCCGCTGGACGTCAGCGGTAACCAAAAAAAGTATCCGTTCTTCCGATTGGAAACGCCTTATAAAGGATGTTCCAGGGTATAAGGAGTTCGAATCCGATGAAGGTGAGATAGTACCTCAGTCGGTCAATGATTTTGAAAAATGGTTCTCTTCGCAGTCCAAAGTTAAGAAATGGCTGGATTCGGTTTTCCGAATCTCAGTAAATGGTTGGTACTCTCTCGAATCGCCGCGGTCGATTTATCATCGTCCTATAAATCATGGTGATCCGTTCCTTCGTGAATGGTTAGATTTTGCAGCAAGTCTTTACTTCAAGAACGGCGCCGCGCGCCTTCTTTTCGATGAACTTAGCGGACGCTCGGACCCGAACACCTCACCCGGCACATGCATTAAGTGTCACAGTGTTGATTTTGATTCGAACGACAGCCGACGCGTCAGCGTAAATTGGACGGCACCGGCTAGGCGCCGAACGTTCACGAAATTCGACCACGCCCCCCATTTGAAATTACTCGATTGCAGAAAATGTCATCGCTTTCCAGCCGATTCATTGGATTCAGGACAACCGAGTTCGTATCTCGATAGCTATAGAACCCAATCCGGCTCAACAGAATTAGGAACCGACCCATTGAACTTCAGGAGCAATTTCAGTCCTATAAAGATTCAGGATTGTCGGCTATGTCATTCTAGTGCAGAATCTGGAAGCAGTTGTCTAACCTGCCACAATTACCACGTCAGTGATTTTAATTTATACTGACGGGTTCCCAACTACTGGGGGCGAGCTGTTTTCTTGAGAAGTTGTCGAGGCAGATCCGCGTTTCTCGCTATAATGCTGGAGTGTTGGCAATATAGCGGTCCACCTCTGGTTTTTGGCGATGGGCATTTTCGAAATTCTTCTTACAAGGTACATTTTCTATGAATCAATTGGTTTTCCCTCGTAAGGTCAAAAAAAACAACCTAACTCTTTGTACCCTTTGAATATAGAGTATATACGTTTTTGGGCAGGAAATCTCGGCCTCTTGATTTCCTGCAGTTTTTCGGGGATGATTGTAATGCTCTATCCATAGTGGACAGTCAATCCGAGCAATTATGCTGCTAATGGTTGCTGTAGTTTCATGTTGTTTTCATATTGTATGGGCGATTGGTAGCCAAGGGCTGCGTGTCGCCGTTTGGGGTTGTAGAGGGTCTCAATGTATTCGAAGATGGCACCGCGGTGGTCGTCCGCTACAAGACACCATTCTCGAATTGGCTCCCCCGCTTGCACCCCCGCCTGCCATCTCGTATACTCAATCCCTCGGTGCGACATCAGTTACTTGATTCACTCTGACTTGTCTGCTCAGATGACGTCGATTCCTATAATCAACACCAGAATATACACCTGCCATGGAGATACAGAATGACTGTTCCAACCGAAAATGTTGATTTCGTAGTAAATAAATCGAATCTAGGTGAATGCAGATTTGTATCCTCCGGCGTGACTCCGCTTGGAGAAGGAGAAGTGCGATTTCTGGTGGAGAAGTACGCATTCACCGCAAACAATGTAACGTACGGCGTGGCCGGCGATATGCTGAAATACTGGCAGTTCTTCCCCGCAGAGGGAGATTGGGGTCGCATCCCAGTATGGGCTATTGGTAGCGTGGTAGAGTCCAAGCACGAGGACTTCGGTGACGGTGACCGTTACTACGGATACTTCCCTATGTCCACGACACTTATCGTTAAACCGGACAGGGTGAATAGCCGAGGCTTCTTCGATGGAACGCTTCATCGGCAGGAATCGGCACCCACATACAACCAATACACCAGAGTTACGCCTGAACAGGGATTTGCGCCCGCGTACGAGAACCATTCAATGCTTTATCGCCCTTTGTTTACCACTTCGTTCCTTATCGATGACTGGCTGGCAGAGAATGAATTCTTCGGCGCAAAGACTCTCGTGTTATCCAGCGCGTCAAGCAAAACTACCTTTGGTGTGGCTCATCAAGTGGCACTACGCGGTGACGATGGATGCACGATTGTTGGTTTGACGTCGCCTGCCAACGTGGAATTCGTAGAGAGTTTGGGGTGCTACAGTAAAGTCGTAACTTACGACGATATTAAAAGCATTCCGAATGATGAACCTGTGGCCTACGTGGATATGGCGGGCAGTGCCAATGTTAACGCGGCCGTTCACCATCATTTCGCAGACCAACTAAAACTCAGTTCATTAGTTGGATTGACACACTGGCAGGAAGGCGGACAAAACGCCGATATGCCGGGGGCGACACCACAGACGTTCTTCGCCCCAGACATAATCCAAAAACGGATTAAGGAATTGGGTGCGCAGGAATTTCAAGCAACGGTAGGTGCAGCATTGGCTAAGATGTACGACTTTGCTGACCAACATATTGAAATAGTGATACGTTCTGGTCAAGACGGTGTGGAATCCGTATACCAAGAAATGCTCGCCGGTAAAACGACGCCGAACCAAGGATTTATTGTGTCCATGAACGGTTAAAGTGACCGATGTTTGATTCGGCATTGAAGCCTGATTGTTTGCATAGAGGTGGGCGGGGTAGAATCAGTCTCAATGAAATGGGCATTACCGAAGTATTTACAGGAGGGTAGTAGTGAGCGAGCGTCAAAAACATTCGGGTGTTTCGTATCAAGTGAAGGACGATGCGTATTTCGAGCAACGTCGACTGAAACGGTTTGCGGGTGTCTGGTCACTATGGGCCCTAGGCGTGGGAGCAGTCATTTCTGGGGATTTCTTTGGGTGGAATTTCGGGCTCGCTTCAGGTGGCTTCGGAGGCCTTCTTGTAGCCACTGTCATAATCGCTGTCATGTACGTCTGTATGTGCTTTTCCATTGCTGAAATGTCTCCCGCCTTGCCACATACCGGGGGTGCATACTCATTTGGTCGCTCAGCGATGGGGCCCTGGGGAGGGTTCATAACTGGTCTGGCGGAAAATATTGAGTACGTACTGACGCCCGCGGTGATAGTTGTCGGTATCGGTAGTTACATGAGTTCCATTTTCAACGACCTCGTCGGCATGCAAGTCCCCGATCCTATATGGTGGTTCCTGTTCTATGCCGTCTTTCTTGGCCTCAACATCGTCGGCGTTGAAGCCACTTTCAAGTTCACGATTTTCATCACATTTCTGGCCTTGGGAATTCTCGCTGTTTTCTGGATAGGGGCGATACCGCATTTTTCCATGGAGAACGCACTTAACATGCCCCCCGAGGACGGTAATAGTGTCTGGTTTCCAAAAGGATTGAGTGGCGTGACAGCGGCATTACCATTTGCAATCTGGTTTTATCTGGCTATCGAACAATTGCCGCTTGCGGCCGAGGAATCTCATGACCCGAAGCGCGATATGCCCAAGGGATTGATGTACGGCATTCTCACGTTAATAATCGCCTCTTTTCTTACGCTTTTTCTTAACGCTGGAATCGAACCGGGCTCGGCTGAAGTTGGAACATCCAGTGACCCATTGTTCTTGGCATTCAAAACGATTTTCGGAGACGGTGTTGGCGCTTCGCTGTTGTCTCTTGTTGCGGTCGCGGGCTTGGTCGCCAGTTTTCACACCATCATCTACGCTTACGGCAGAAATATTTACAGTCTGAGTCGCGCGGGTTACTTTCCAAAATGGATGTCCCTCACGCATCCGACCCGAAAAACGCCCCATGTTGCTCTTATTATTGGAGCAGTAATCGGATACATCGTGGCACTGCTTATACATTACAGCAACCGGATTTTTGGAGACGTTCCCGTTGGAGGCGTACTGTTGAACATGGCTGTCTTTGGAGCGGTAATCGCTTACATCATGCAGATGGCATCTTTTGTGTTGCTTCGCAAGAATCTTCCCGATATCGAAAGGCCGTATGTCAGTCCTTTAGGCACTGCGGGCGCTTGGATTGCGGGTATCATTGCTTCTGTCACTTTGGTCTTCCTTTTTTGGAACGAAGAATACAGACTGGGGGTATACGGCTGCGCAGTCTGGTTCATCGCCGGACTCGTCTATTTCGCCGTTCACGGCCGCCATCATATGGTTCTTTCTCCCGAAGAAGAATTTGCACTGAGCCAAGAGCACGAACATAGGTCAGGTGACGTCACCCGTTGACCGTTCGATTTCCTACCGTACCATTGAGATGGCCCTAGCTCTAGACTCTTTCCGTCGCTTCGTGCTGGAGGCGGATATTCTTTGCTACGATTTCCGTAGAATTTCGGGATTTTCCTGTCATGCCCGTAGATAGTGTGTTGAGAATTCAAGCATATTGTAGTCCAATGTGATTTTGATTGAATGGTTTTCCACTAATGAGTATGGCGCGCATAGTTACAAGGAGCTTCCGCATAATGGCGGCCAAAGCGACTCTGGGTTTCTTGTCGCTTTGGAGTAGGCGTTGGTAGGTTGTCCTGAAGGGTGTATCGCTACGTATAGCACTCA
>JYMV01037526.1_pt1 | contig 20998 bp, 17 predicted proteins | sample 338911 | NCBI WGS metagenome assembly JYMV01 (sample SAMN03354496, study PRJNA234377) | hydrothermal vent metagenome | biome: Deep sea; feature: Hydrothermal plumes at the Eastern Lau Spreading Center, Western Pacific Ocean; material: Seawater | place: Tonga | collected 2009 | depth 2000 m m
GTTGCAGTAAAGAAAAGAAATATTCGGATCACCTTATACAAAAGGAAGAAACACATTTTAAAAATCTTCGCCAATTAACATTCTCGGGTGAGAACGCAGAAGCGTATTTTAGTGCCGACGGAGAAAACCTGATTTTCCAGGCACATGACGGTGACAGCCTTTGCGACCAGATCTATATTATGGATATTGCTTCAGGCTCTACAGAATTGGTCTCAACCGGTGCTGGGGTCACTACCTGCAGTTTTTTCAAATATCCGAATGATGATGGCATTATTTATGCATCCACCCACCTGGTTGATCCGGACTGCCCGCCCAAGCCGGATTTCAGCCATGGTTACATCTGGAAACTCTATCCCGGTTACGACATTTTCCAGGCTGCAGTGGACGGCTCGAACCTCCAGCGTCTTACCGACACACCGGGTTACGATGCCGAAGCCACGTTTTCATTTGATGGCAAGAAAATTATCTATACTTCCCTAGCCAGCGGTGATTTAGAACTGTGGTCCATGAATTCAGATGGCTCGGAAAAACAGCAGTTAACAAGCAGAATGGGTTATGATGGTGGGGCTTTTTACAATTATGACGGTTCCAAAATAGTCTGGCGGGCATATTACCCTGAAACAGATCAGGAGATTGCTGACTACAAAGTTTTGCTTGCGGAAAATTCAATCAGGCCTATGGCATTGCAACTATGGACAATGAACTCAGATGGTACAAATAAAAAACAGGTAACCAATGACAATGCAGCAAACTTTGGCCCTTTTTTCTTTCCAAAAAGGGATCGAATTATCTTTTCATCAAACATGCATGATAAAAAAGGCCGCGATTTCGATCTTTACGTTATTGATGCAGATGGAACGGGTTTGGAAAGAATCACCTATTTCGATGGGTTTGATGGCTTCCCGATGTTTAGCCCTGATGGGAAATTTTTGGTTTTTGCATCCAATCGCAATCAGAAAAAGCACGGTGATACTAATATTTTTATTTGTGAATGGAAATAGGTGTCCTTATAATGAATTATAAACTTGCGGTCTGAACAGAACTATTAATAAGTCAGATCGCTTTATTTATCTAAATAATTTCAGCACCTATAATAAGATATCAGATCGATGATTATTTTTTTTATTGTTGCACTCTTGGTATTGTCTATCATCCATGGCGTGGTTGGCTGGCGAATCATTCCAGCTTTAGGTCTGAGTGGCTCAGTAAAATTATTGATCTGGGGAATAATACCTTTAGCAATCGCCCTGCCCCTCCTGCCCATTCTATTTCGATCCCGTGGTGTTGAAAATGATCTGATTGACTGGTTTTCATGGGCCGGGTATATCAGCCTTGGTTTCTTTACGCTTACGTTTTTAACGGTGCTGGCCAAAGACGCACTGATCATAGTTCTGAATCTGGGTGAGAAAGCGGCTGGTCTGTTTGGATATGCGCCCCAAGAACCGGTAGATCCAAGCCGGCGGGAATTCATCCAGAAAGCAACAGGAATTGGTATCTTGACCCTTACTGGTACTGCTTCCGCCATGGGCGTATATAATGCCAGACAATCACCAATTGTCATTAAAAAAGATATTCCCATTCGGGGCCTGCACCAAAGCCTGGATGGACTGACCATCGCACAAATTTCCGATTTTCATGTAGGGCCCACGGTTAAAAAGGGATTCGTGAGGGGAGTGGTGAACCAAGTCAATGCTCTGGAGCCAGATATTATCGCAATGACCGGAGACCTGGTGGACGGTTCCGTAAAATACCTGGCCAAGGAAATAGCTCCTATCCAGGACCTTTCAGCTCGGATCGGAAAATATTTCACCACCGGGAACCATGAATATTACTCAGGAGTGGATGCCTGGTTGGACGAAGTGGATAGATTGGGGTTTACAAACCTTGTTGACAGTCACGAAGTGATCTCAAATGGCAAAGGTGCTTTTACACTTGGAGGAGTCACTGATTACCGCAGCAGACAAATCAAGCCTGAACACCGCAGTGACCCGGAAACTGCTTTTTCCGGTGCGCCGGAGAATCTGCCAAAAATATTATTGGCGCACCAGCCTGCCAGCATCTTTGCCGCCCACAGAGCTGGAGTGGCCCTCCAACTTTCCGGCCACACCCACGGGGGTCAATTCTGGCCATTCTTATACGCTGTCCAACTGGCAAACCCCTACATTGCAGGACTACATGATCATGATGGAACCTGGATATATGTGAATCGCGGAGCGGGTTATTGGGGACCACCGCTGCGGATTGGGGTCCCGTCAGAAATCACGCTGTTGAAATTGCGAAAAGAGAATAACATTAAAAAGCCTAACACTTAATCATTGTATTAATCGCAATAACTTGATACATCTCTCTAGTTAAACATAAACCGGATCCTGGTTGACCTTTTTCATATTGAGGCGGTAGATTTATTCCTACTTATATTATTGGAGTCAAGCATGAAAAAAATCTCTATCTTTTCTATTCTCGCTGTCCTAATCCCCTTAATCACCCTGTCCACAGCAGATCTTGAACACAATGAAGAATAATTACCACTGCAATTCCTTGTTCGTAATGTTGAAACTATAATTAAGCAAACCATGGCTGATTACGGTTTTTACAGACAGTTAGAATGCACCCCAGAGGAGGCAGAAGACAAAATACGTGAAAAATTGGCCGAAGTGGGTTTTGGCATCCTCACTGAAATTAATGTGCAAAAAACATTCAAGGAAAAACTGGGTATTGACCATAAGAAATACAAGATCCTGGGGGCCTGCAACCCCCATTTAGCACAGGAGGCTTTAGAGAAAGAACCGAATATTGGTTTATTGATGCCCTGCAATGTGATCATCGTTGATAATGAAGACGGTACCTGCCAGGTGGGCTACGCTGATGCTGTAGAGATGCTCAAGGTGACTGAAAATGACCAAATTATGGATATAGCCCGCCGGGCAAACGATTTATTGAAAAAAGCCCTTCCTTGAAACAGCATGTGAATTTTCACTGCGCTCACTATATAACTCCTTTACATTCCATTTTTTACCCCTTTTCCATTTAATCCATGGCAAAGAATTCCTTTGACTTGATTATTGTGGGCGGCGGGCCGGCTGGAGCAACTGCCGCTCTTTTCGCCCATCGATTGGGATTAAACGCTTTGTTGGTGGATAAAGCCAAGTTCCCCCGGGACAAGATTTGCGGCGATGCATTATCTGGATTGGCCTTGGGTATCATGCGGCAACTAGATTTATTAGACGAGATAGATACCCTGCCCGGAATGGCAACCAACTCGGTCACATTTGGCAGTCCCAACGGAAGTTCATTTAATGTTGTTATTGGTTCGGAAGAAAATGGTGGAAAACATCGAGGATACATCATTCGACGAGAGGTGTTCGACAATTTTCTGTTTAAGAAAGCAGCGGATTTAGTGACCACTCAGGAGCAGTTCACTGTGAAAGATTTGAGCTGGAAGAAAGATCAGGTGGTAGGGATTACGGGGATGAAAAGTGGCGCTGATCACGTGCAGGAATTTTGGGCACCCGTGGTAATCGGCGCGGATGGATTCAGTTCCATCATTTCTAGAAAAACCGGATTGTACAAACATATCTCTGATCATTGGTGCGTCGCAGTCCGGCAGTATTTCCAAAATGTAGACGGGTTGAAGGATCAGATGGAACTCCATTATGCCAGGGAAATTCAGCCTGGTTATTTCTGGATATTTCCTTTGGAAAATGGAATTGCCAACGTGGGTGTGGGTATGTTGTACAGTACCATGAAGGAACGTGGATTAAATTTAATCCATACTCTAAACGATATTACCACCCGGGTTCCCTTCGCTGAACGCTTCAAGAATGCAGTGGCATTGGACGAACCCCGGGGTTGGAACCTGCCCATTGGTTCCACAAGGCGTACGTGCCATGGATCGGGCTTCATGCTTATCGGCGATGCCGCAGGATTAATTGATCCCTTTACCGGTGAAGGAATCGGCAATGCGATGATTTCAGCTAAGCTGTCTGTTGATCGAGCAAAGATTGCCTATCAAGAGAAAAATTTCAGTGCCGAGTTTTTTTCTGAATACGAGCATGAATTATGGAATACAGTGGGATCACAAATGAAGCTGGGAACTCGTCTTCAACGTTTGGGGGAATGGCAATGGTTACTAAATTTTGTTGTGGGTAAGGGAAAGAAGAGTCAACAGGTGCGGGATACCATTGCTGCCATGATTACCAATGAACTGCCCCGGGAGAATCTTGTTGATCCGTTGTTTTACCTGAAACTACTATTCGCCTGACCACTTGATTCTGATAGAACCTGAAAAATGAAATAGTTATGACCCGAGATTCCCAAAATATGCACCTGAATTTTTTATTTCTATCATACTATTCTCCATGTTCTAGCAAAGAAACTCATCCCCCCGGAAAAATCCACTCCCTCTGCCCTTGAGCTATCCAGGAGTCATAATAGATAACGAAGTACGGAATAATCTTTTTTGTATCCTCAAGTTAAATAATCCAATAAAGGTGGACTATTATTCCATAAAAAACCTGTTAACGATCGGCAATTATTAGCTTTTAATTTTTGCCAGATCCAGAAGGAAAGCATACCGCAATGCTACTTCCCGATAACGGCGGAAGCGACCGGACTTTCCGCCATGGCCCGCATCCATATTCATGTGCAGCAGAAGTTGATTTTGTCCCTGCCAGTGTTCCCGGAGTTTGGCTACCCACTTTAAGGGTTCCCAGTATTGAACCTGTGAATCAAAGAACCCGGATGTAACCAGAATATTAGGATAATCCAGACCGGTAACCTGATCATATGGGGAATAGGATAACATATAATCATAATATTCTTTCTCGCGGGGGTCACCCCATTCATCCCATTCATTGGATGTTAGCGGGATCGTTGGATCCAGCATGGTGGTAATTACATCCACAAATGGTACAGCGGCTATGGCGCCCTTCCATAGATCCGGTTCCATATTCACCACCGCCCCGATTAGCAGTCCTCCTGCACTTCCGCCTTCACAGAATAAATGTTCTTGATCGGTAAAATTATTTTCAATCAAGTATCTACCTGCATCGATGAAATCATTAAAGGTATTCTTCTTCTTCAGCAATTTCCCATCATCATAGGATTGGCGCCCATAGATCTGGCTGCCCCTGACATGAGCAATGGCAAAAATAAAACCACGATCCAATAAACTCAGGCGGGTAGAACTAAAATATGGATCATTGGTGGAACCATAAGAACCATAAGCATACAATAACAAGCTTTGGGGGACATTTGATCTCAATTCCTTTTGATAAACCAGTGAGATCGGGATCAGCTTTCCATCCCGTGCTGTGGCGTATAATCGTTCAGTATAATATGCATCCTGATCGTATCCGCCCATCACTTCCTGCTGCTTCATAAGTGTTTTCTCCCCAGTATTCATATTATAATCAAATGTGGAGCGGGGTGTAACCATAGAAGTGTATGAATACCGAAGAATATCCGTATTAAACTCTTCGTTCACTGAAATTCTAGCTGTATAGGTCGCTTCATCAAATTGTATTTGTTTATCATGGCTGGTTTTATGATTCATGATCCAGAGTCCACGCAGTCCATTCTTTCTTTCATTTAAAACCAGGTGGTCTTTAAACACTTCCAACCCTAGAAGGTGGACATCAGATCGATGTGGCACTACTTCTTCCCAATTGGCCATGCCAGTGAAACTTTCACCTACTTCCATCAGGCGGTTATTTTTAGCATTCCAGTTGGTAAGGATATAAAATTTATCTCGATAATGTTCAATAGAATATTCATGCTCAGTTCCCCGTGGAGTGAAATTCACAAAATCGCCCTCCGGGTTATCCGAGCGCAGAATATGATAATCATTTACCAGGGTACTGCTGTTCCAGATGATGATATATTCTCCGGATTTGGATCGATATACACCAATATAATAGGTTTCATCATCTTCTTTATACACCATAACATCCTGCACCGAATCGCTTCCCACTTTATGGCGATAGATCTTCTCAGACAAAAGGGTTACCTTGTTTTTTAATGTATAAAAAATGGTTTTGTTATCATTGGCCCAAGCTACACTGCCAGTGGTATTGGGAATTGTTTTATCTAACGCTTCCCCTGTAAAAAGGTTTTTAAAATGAATGGTGTAAAAGCGCCTACTCAAGGTATCTACCCCATAGGCCAGCCACCGATTGTCCGGGCTCACTGTCAACCCGCTGACAGCAAAATAATCATATCCATCAGCTAAAATATTTACATCCAGCATTACTTCTTCTTGGTTATCTAATGATCCAGGCTTGCGGCAATAAATCGCATACTCCTTCTCGGCTTCAAAACGCCTATAATAATAGTAACCATTATCAAGGTAGGGGACTGATTCATCATCTTTTTTGATACGGCCTACGATCTCATCAAACAGTTTTTCCTGCAGTTTCTCTGTATGTGCCAGACTGCTTTTGGTATATTTCCTTTCTGCATGGATGTAATCCAATACATCCTTGGTTTGAGCATCATATTTTTTTGCAGACTTCTGTTCATCGTTTAAACGCATCCAATAATAATTATCTACGCGGGTATCGCCATGGAGGGTCATCTTATGGGGAGTTTTGGCTGCTTCCGGCGGAATCAGAGATTTATTACAGGAACTCATAATCAAGGCTATCGTAATAAAATAGTGTTTCATTGTACCACCTCTGTTCTGGTTTACTGGCTGGGAAAGGTGCTCCGGAGGAGGGACTCGAACCCCCGACAAAGTGGTTAACAGCCACCTGCTCTACCAACTGAGCTACTCCGGAATTATTTAAAACCCCCGGTTTAGTATCTTCGAGTTAAATAATATGAAAAAACCGGGTAAATTTAGAATAATTTGAATTTATAAAGGTGGAAAAGGTATAGCCCAGAAACAAATTTGTATAGGTCCATATGAGCAAAGCTAGAGACAGTTTACCTCAACATATAATGGAGCACGTTGTATCACAGGACTATTCCCTATACACTGCCATCGATCAAGCTGTCTGGCGTTTCATTATGAAAATATCCGTTCCCTTCTTTAAAGAACACGCTCATGACGCATACCTTAAAGGGCTTGAACTAACAGGTATCCCCATGGAAAAAATACCATCTGTGGATGAAATGGATGAAAAGTTGGATCGATTTGGTTGGGGTGCAGTTACGGTCAAAGGATTTATACCGCCCACAGCTTTTATGGAATTACTATCCCGGCGTGTTTTGGCTATTGCCGTTGATATGCGAACCGCTGAGCATATAGTGTACACACCAGCTCCCGATATCGTTCACGAAGCAGCAGGCCATGCCCCGATAATCGCGGATCCAGATTATGCAGATTATCTTTGTAATTATGGCGAGCTAGCACACAAAGCGATAGCATCAAAACAGGACATGGAGCTATATGATGTTATTAGGAAAATGTCTGATCTGAAAGAAAATCCAAATTCTACCCAGAGTGAAATAACACAAGTGGAAAAAGAATTTGAAGAATCAGCAAAAGCTGTAGCATGGCTCAGTGAAGCGGCAGAACTGGCCCGAATGAACTGGTGGACGTCTGAGTATGGCCTTGTTGGTAACCTTGATGATCCTAAGATATATGGTGCCGGTCTTCTTTCATCTGTGGGTGAAAGTCACGACTGCCTAGGCCCTGAAATTAAAAAATTAACTATGAATATAGATTGTATTCAGTACGCCTATGATGTAACTGAGCCTCAGCCGCAGTTGTTTATTACAAAAGATTTCAAAACACTATCAAAAGTGCTGACAGAGTTCAGTGAAACCATGGCATACAAAACAGGGGGAATCCTAGGACTAAAAAAAGCAAAAACTGCAGAAACCGTAACTACAGCGGTTTATGATTCAGGGCTGCAAGTCTCAGGTGTTTTATCCGATCTTATGATCATTGATAGTAATGAGCTTGCCTATATCAAATATACTGGGCCTGTCCAACTCTCTTACAATGATAATGAAATCTCAGGGCACAGTGTTGATTATCATTCAGATGGATTTGGAGCGCCGGTTGGTATAATTTCAAATGTTGGTAAATCACTGCATCAACTCAGTCGCGCAGATTTGCAGGGGCTGGGAATTTTCGATGATAATGCGGTGAGTATTCATTTTTCCAATGGTATCAAGATTTCAGGAATCGTAATCAAGACACACTATAATAATGCCACGCCATTATTGATTTCGCTTGAAGATTGTAGTGTAACACTGAATAACCAATTCTTGTTCCGACCTGAATGGGGAGTATATGATCTTGCCTGCGGGAGCAGGATCGTTTCAGTATTTGGCGGTCCAGCAGACTGGACAGCATACTATAAAAATAAAAAACAAAAAGAGAATACTATTAGTCAATCATCAAACCTGACTGAAGAGAACAAATCCTTGAACGAATTATATAACATGGTCAGGGAAATGAGAGAAAAGAACATTGAAAAAAAAGAATATATTCCTGTACTAGAAAAATTAAATATTTCCTTCCCTAATGATTGGCTTCTCCTGATGGAGATCTATGAAATGATCCTAACTGAAAAACACTTATCAAAAAAGGCAATGGAAATTCACCATCAGTTAAAGGAAATGATCTCAACCGGTACACAATATTCTGATATTATAGAAAGAGGCTTAGCGGTTATACGGTCGCAATGAACCTAATAAAATCTAAATTATTTTATACTTTATAATCCGCCATTAATTCAGTAGCGCGCTTCATATCCAGATCCCTGACCTGATTTAAATTTTTCATTAATTCTTCCACGATAGTGATCTGTTTCCGACCCCTTGCATATACTTCAGCATAAGGAATACGATGGAATGAAACCATTGAATAACGGGGAATAAATTTTCCAGGAAATTTTTCTTCCAATTCTCTTTCTACTTCTTTTGCCAGCAAGAAATCAGGGTCATTTACCAGGTCCCTCATTTCAATATAATTTTCCATAGCCATGTCGGCGATTGCATCTGTATGCAGCTTTCTATGTTGACTAAAATCAGAAAACAGGTTTTTCCAATCATCTTCATAATCATCCATCATTGCATTTAAAATTGTACAATCTTCAAAAGCAGCGTTCATTCCCTGGCCGAAAAAAGGGACTATTGCATGGGCAGCATCACCAATGATCAATGCAATATCTTCTACATTCCAAGGCTCAGACCGGACAGTTCCCAGTGTACCGGTTGGATAAGAAATATACTGATCTACCACATCCGGCATCAGTTCAATTGTATCAGGAAATTGTTCTTCGAAAAAAGATGCTATATGAGATTTTGTTTTTAAACTCTCGAAGCTTACATCGCCTTTCATTGGAAAAAATAATGTACATGTAAATGAACGATCCAAATTCGGCAAAGCGATAAGCATATAATTGCCACGAGGCCAAATATGAAGCCCGTGCGGTTCCATTTTAAAATCCCCATTACTATCAGCTGAAATAGAAAGTTCCTTATATCCATGACCCAGTGGAATAAACCGTGATACATAGCCTTCCAGACTTTCCATGGAAGACCGCAAGTTGGAAGCAGAACCATCTGTACCTATTACACAATCGCTCCTCAGAGACTTTTTTTCCTGGCTGGCTTCATCAACAAAAGACACTATACGTTTAGTAAAATCCATACCCAAGCAACGCTGCTCAAAATGAATTTTAACCTTGCCAGTTTTTTCAGCAAGGCTCATCAATTGCATATTCAATTCTGCTCTCGAAACAGAATTAATAAATTCCTTTTCACCCTTTCCATAAGGAAGAAAATGCATAGAATTATTCAAGTCATGGATAATTCTGCCCTTCATTGGAATAAAAATCTTTTTAATTTCCTCAAATAACCCTACTTCTTTCAGGGCATGGACCCCTCTTAATGAAACAGCAAGATTAATGGAACGACCAGCACCGATAGGTTCAGTGCGCATGTCAGGACGGCGCTCAAATATTTCAATCTCAAAACCACGTTTCGCTAAATATGTAGCTAAAAGCGGTCCTGTTAGTCCGGCACCAATCAGAACTATTTTTTCCGGAACAGGCATGCTACCTGGTTTGCAGAATGGATCTCAATATTTCAACAAATTGATAGACTTCAGAGAATGAGTTATAAAGTGGTTTTGGGGCGAGACGTATAACATCGGGTTCTCGCCAGTCGCAGATAATATTTTTTGCTTTCAATTTTTCAAATACTTGTTTACCGGAATTATTCATAACCACAGATAACTGACAGCCCCGTTGAGCTGGATCAGAAGGTGTAATAATCTTTAGAGAGTCACTCAATTGATTCAGGTGATACTCCAAATAAGCTGTTAATTCTTCACTTTTGATCCGTAATGCCAACATACCGATATCATTTATAATCTCCATCGATGACCGCAAACAGGCTAATCCTAAAATGGGGGCATTACTGATCTGCCACCCTTCTGCTCCTTTGGTAGAAATGAAATCCGGGTCCATATTGAAGCGGGTGTTTTTATCATGTCCCCACCAACCATTAAAACGAGGACCATCCCAACTGCCATGGCGTTCGTGAACAAAAATGCCTCCAGGACTTCCAGGACCAGCGCAGAGATATTTATAACTGCACCAAGCTGCAAAATCCATACCCCATTCATGTAAACTTAACGGCAAATTTCCTACAGCATGAGCTAGGTCGAAACCGACCTTCGCACCACATTCTCGTCCTGTCTCTGTGATTTTGCCCATATCAAAAGCCTGACCGGTATAATAGTTAACTCCACCAATCATAATGGTTGCAACAGTGTTTTCGTTTTCCCTAAGTGTATTTAAAATATCATTGGTACGCAGACATCTTTCACCACTACGCGGCTCTAGTTCCACTAATGCATTATCTGGGTCAAAACCATGAAATTTTATTTGCGATTCCACCGCATACCGATCGGAAGGGAAAGCACCTTTTTCGATGATGATTTTAAATCTATCTTCTGTCGGTTGATAAAATGAAACGAGCAGTAAATGAATGTTCACTGTCAAAGCATTCATGACAACAACTTCCGAAGGTTGTGCTCCTACCAATCTTGCTGTTGACTCAGTTACATGTTCATGGTACGGTTCCCAGCGGGTGTGGTTTCCCAGAACGCCATCTTGCTTCCAAACAGCTAATTCCCTATTCAAATATTCTTCAGTCGTCTTGGGCATCAAGCCCAATGAATTCCCGCAAAAATAAATGACATCCTTGTCATCCCGATGCGGAATATGAAATCTGGAACGGTACTTACGAAGTGGATCTTTACGATCCAGTTGTTTTGCGAATTCTTCCGTTGTTTGAAAATTCATTTTTCAACAATAGAAAACAACAGCGGCCGGCTGGGTGCCGCATCACGTATAAAATTAGTGATCTGCAACTGCAGCAGATACCTGCCATCTTTTATAATATTGGGTACAAAAATCAACTCGGTAATTGTTCTATGGGAAGGTTCAATACCATCCAATTCATGCGATCCTCTAGGTAATCCCCAGAAAAGATGATGGCAATCCAATCTTCCTTCATCATAAGCTCTATCAATAGAAGGCAAATCAACCAGCAGATGATCTACGCCATGTTCAATGATTAATTCCATCGTACCTTTCTCTAAATAGGCAGGTAAGTTGTCAGCATCATAGCTTGCTGATAATTTTGTTTCCGAATTCGGCAAGGTTCGTATAACCAAAGCGGATTTAAATTCATCGTCTAGAGACAACAATTCCGATTCCAGTTTGTCCATTGGAATAATTTGATCACTGCTACTATTTTTTTTTATTGTTTCAATAGACACGAGGGATGCAGGAACCAATGTGTCTGGTAAAATGTCATTGATATAAACATCATCATTTACAATATGGCCAACACATTCCGTATGGGTTCCACAACAATGGGGTATGAAAGTAATTGTATCAAAATTGCACCCACCTCCCTGAACAGTATCACCAATGACGTTTTCACTTCTGTAAGGCGATGCCGATGCATGATCAACACTAAAGAAATTTACCTGAGGTCCTTTAAAGTCCAGGGGAATGGATACATCTTGAAACTGTGTGGATTCATATTCAAACCACCGATGACCCACTTTTACGTTACACTTCATTTCAAAAACGAATTATTGTTAAGCCCTAGCCAGTTTAATGCATTTCTGCAATAAAGCATATCTTTGTTATCCGCTGAAAGATCTTCCATTTCATCAATTAACGATCCCGGCTCAAGTTCTCCAAGAGGAAATGGATAATCAGTGCCCAAAGCAATTTTCTCCATACCGACTTTACTGATGATGTATGATAGGGCAGTTCTGTCATGCAATAGGGAGTCCACCCAGAATTTTCCCAGATAGGTAGAAGGAAGTTTATCATTATCAACAGCGCAAAGATCCGGCCTGACACTAAAGCCATGATCAATACGTCCAATCGTTGCTGGAAACGCCCCACCACCATGGGCAAAAGCAACTCGCAAATTGGGTAATCTTTCAAATATTCCGCCAAAAATCATGGAACAGATGGCCCTGGATATTTCTGCAGGCATACCGACAAGCCATGGCAACCAATATTGAATCATATCCTTTTCACCCATCATATACCATGGATGAATGAAAATTGCGGCGTTTAGAGACTCAGCTGATTCAAACACTTCAAATAACGAATCATCGCTAAGATTCATACCATTTATATTGGTCCCAATTTGAACGCCTACTAAACCAAGCTCTTTTACACAGCGTTCCAATTCAGATACGGCTAAAGATGGTTCCTGCATTGGTAATGTCCCCAAACCGATAAAACGCCTTGGCTGATCAGCAACTATTGATGCAATATGATCATTTAACAGCTTGGACAGATCAAGGCCATGCTCTGGTTTCGCCCAATAACTGAACATCACCGGCACAGTGGAGAGAACCTGAATATCTATACCATAATTATCACATTCATTGCCCCGGATTTCTGGATCCCACAGGTTAGACTCTACTTCCCTAAAAAACTGGTTATCTTTCATCATGCGGGCACAGCCTGTTTTATGATGATCTAAGTGAATCCAGCCGCCATAACCATATTTCTTTTTTAAGTCAGGCCATTCTTTCGGCAGAATATGAGTGTGGATATCGATTCTCAAATATTGGAATCAGTTAGGCGGATCCTGCACCGAACCGCAATGATTACAAGTTCTATATTCTAGCGTATCCCAGTATTTTTGGAATAATGGCGGCAGTTGGGCAACAATATCCGTTAAAACAAAAAATTCTTCATAAAGCAGTTTGTCACAGGTATCGCAATACCATTGGAATCCATCCAGTGCACCCTCCTCCCTTTTGTATTCGATAACAAGACCAACAGTACTTTCAAAACGTTGAGGTGAATGGGGAACATTCGGAGGTAATAAGAAAATTTCACCTTCTTTAATGGGGATGTCTTCCCGGGAACCATCTTCTATGACTTTTAGGAGCATGTCTCCTTCCAATTGATAGAAAAATTCTTCAACGGAATCCACATGGTAATCTTTCCGGGAATTAGGACCACCTACAACCATAATCATAAAATCAGTGCCATTATACACAACCTGATTGCCTACAGGCGGTTTTAAGAGATGGCGATTATCCCGGATCCAATGTCTAAAATTAATAGGCAGATTTAAACCCATGTCTATTTCCTAATGGTTGCAATACATTTAAGCTCAATAGCTATCGGTGTTGGTAACGCGGTTACTTCCACTGTCGTACGGCAAGGCTGATTATTTTTGAAATATTCTGCATATATCTGATTATAAACTGGAAAATCATTTTTCATATTCGTTAAAAATACGGTTACATCTACAAGATTGTCCCAATGGCTCCCTGCATCTTCCAAAATGTTGCGTACATTTTCAAACACTGACCGACATTGATCGACTATATTGTAGGAAAGAATATTTCCACTTTTATCTAATTCAACCCCCGGTATTGTTTTCATGCCGGGTTTGCGCGGACCAACACCAGATAGAAAAAGCAGGTTGCCTACTTTCCTGGCATGAGGGTATGGGCCAACTGGTTCCGGAGCTTTATCTGAGTTTACAGAATCAGTCATTTATTTATGTGCATTTGAATTATAATAAAAACCCAAGTTTCTTATTATTTCATCGGGCAATTTAGGTAATGATGATCTGGGGATTAGAAATGTAGTCAAATTTCCGTAATCGGCAAAAATTCTATGTCTCTCTGCAGTTTCTTTCAGGTAGGAAGAACCCGTTGATCCACCCGTACCAATTTTACGGCCAATCATTCTGGTCACCATCAGTGTGTGTCGATAGCGCCAAGTGGTCAACAATTCATCCACATCCATCAGTTTGTTCAATAACTTGTATGGGTTATGTAGAATGGGGCGATCGCGATACAGAAGGATCAGTAATGCAGCTTGTGTTGCCTTATGAGAAAGGCGCCTTTCGCTCTTATTGACCAGATCATCATGCTTTTTTTTATCGAATACAGCGTCAAACATAATTTCCGTATTTTCATATTCTTTCAGGTGGGTTTTTTTCTCTTTATTCGAGAGTGTATTATTCTCTAAAATGATCTCGCGATCACTGGCTAACATTTTATCTACAGCTGAACGATACTGTTCCCAAAAATTGAAGTCTTCAAAAACCAGGAATGGTGTGCGTTCAAGCCAACGTTCAACCAATTCAAAGAGCGATGAGGAAGCCTCTGATTTTTTAAGGATCATTTGATGTTCATCATGCATCTGTGATTTATAATCGCGACGTCCGTATTCATATCTGCTGTCAGCTTTCAGTCCCAACTTATTTTCGATGAGACGAAACTGAATACTCTGGAAGCCGGATGCGGGCGTAAGCAAATCACGAAAATCAAGAAAGTCCATGGGAGTCATCGTCTCCAAAACCTGGATTTGGTCAATGAGAATACGCTGAATTTCAATGATCCGGTTCAACCGACTAACTGCAATACCGATATGTGATTCTCGGATAACGTCCCGGTCGAATGCTCTAATAATAGAATCTAATTCAAACAAGATCTGTTTAAACCAGAGCTCATATACCTGATGAATAATAATAAAGAGCATTTCATCATGTGCCTTCTGGCCAATTTTCTCACTTAACAATTTCTGGCTAGTCAGAAGGTTTTCTAAGTTTAAGTAATCATGGTAATACTGAGGTGGGACTTGCTTTTTCATTTGTGGAAAATTATGTGCGCAATTTATTAAGAAAATTCAATCACAAATTCATCTTAAAATTTACTTATGCCGGGTGCACAACATTACTTTTACTCCTTCAAATAAGATCCTGACCGATCCTTTCAAATGTGGTTTATTTAAGAGGATGTTAGTCAGGTGTGTAAAAAATAATTTCAAGAAATTTGCCAATTTCTCTCACAATTAATTTGAAAAAGTATTTGAAAGAATAAAAGTGTTTTACATTTCTTTTTCTGCAGTTAAAGTACGTCCATGATCAAACAGTCCTTGTGCCACCTGACCATCATCTAAATAAACAATTTCATCATCTTGATGCGGTTTACCATACACAGAATGAATTGACTTTAAACCGCCCAGCCACTTCCGTTTATCAGAAAGATATACAAGATCACCTGGTTTTGCAGCCATACGATCCATATCGCTTTCCGAAAACATGATGTTTGTTCCATCGCCTTCAATCACCTTGAACTTTACTTGAATTACTGCTCCAATTTTATCGTTTGGATCTGAACCTTTAAACATAGCTCTCGCTTTATCTATAGACCATGACGTGAGACCTTCTGTCGCAGTTTGTTTATTGTAAGAAACAAAATATCCAACAATTGTCGGAACTAGGATTATGACTATCATTACAGAAATGACCTGCAGGAAAAGATCGGCACCATTAAAAAGGATCAATATAAAAGCAAAGGTTGAAAAACCCGACAGACCTATCATTTCTGTTCGCCCCGATGGTCTAGATTTAAACCACGCTACGACCCATTCCTGGAGAGATGTGGTACAGGTAACTAAAACACCTACTCCTGTGCAAGCCAGGATATTATATAATGCACGTATATAAGAATAAGGTCGATCTGGATTCATTGTAATTCCATGATCAAACGGGGCAATAAAAACCCCGGGATACCGTGCACCAAGAATCATCAGTGCCACACCTCCTACAAATGTTGTGATCACGCCTGCTGGGGAAAATCGTTTCCAGAACACACCCATGAAAATAGCCACTACCAGGGGTGGCGTCAGTGTTGAATGGAAATAACCGTGAGCTTCATAAACCGTTGGGAAATTTTTAAACGCCAGCACAGCAGCCACACCGAGAGCGGTGATTGCAATGGATGATAATCTGGCAGCAAATAATTCCTGTTTATCCTCTAATTTGTTTCCTTTGGCATTCGTATCCATTAAACGTTTTATTGGACGATAGACGTCATTGATAAAAATCGCAGCGGTTGCATTGATCAGTGTGTCTACTGTACTCATGAGGGCAGCTGTAAGTGCTGCCATAACAAAACCAAACACTCCGGGACTGCAAACTATATTGGCAACAACTACAAAGATCTGGTCAGGCGATGTAGTGGGTGCAACAATAGAAGGATCAGCCACGGAAATAGCTTTTCCGACCCAACCTGCGTTCCCAACCACAATGGCAGAAAGAGGTAGCACAAAAAGGATATTCACTGCCGCAGCTTTCCTACCCTCATTCACACTCTTACACGCCATGAATCTCATAATCAGTCCTTGGTTCATGAAGAGGAACCCGATGGATCCTGCGATAGCATCCTGCCAGAATATTCCTACAAAATTAAAGTTGGGTGGCTGGTTAAAATCTGCAAGAGGCAGTTTCCACTCCACAGGCAACAGTTTCCAAAATATCTCAAACCCGCCCAGATATGATATCCCTAGAATAAACAATATAAAACCTGCAAACAGGAGTATAAATCCCTGCAATAAGTCGGTAAAGATCACAGCTGTTTGACCACCAAAAGTAATATAAGCGCCAGTGATGACAGCGATTATAATTATGGCCCCCATTAAGGTTACTGGTATGGTCATGCCAAAAACAGTGAACGCTTCCGGCAACATGGGTATTAGCGCTTTACCCAAAGTTAGAAATCCGATCCCAATATACCCGACCATATAAAGGAGCAGTAGAATTGTAGCCAGGAATCGCGCTGAAGGACTGAACCGTTTTTCAAAATACTCCGGAATGGAGCGAACTTTGGAATAAACAAGGATCGGCAGCCAGCCAAACATAAAAAAAGGCACAAAGAACCAGTCATTCAAATAGGTCATGGATGAGGAGATACCATGCTCGAACCCTTTCGCAGAATATTTTACAAAACTATGGCTTCCTACACCGGTTGCCACAATAGACATGGTGATCAACCACCAAGAAAATCGGCGACCACCAAAAAAGAAATCGGACGTCGTTTTGGTATACCGGCCAAAATAGGTTCCAAATAGCATAATGGATATGAAATATACCACCATTACTACCCAATCAGCGGTTGTCCCAATACTATGAAATGTAGTTGTACCTGTTTCCATTACCTATTATGCAGTGTTTTTCTCTGCAACAGAATAGTACCTGTAATTGAAAGACCTATGACTAGAAACATTATTACGACAGCGAGTTGATTATATCCAAGCGCTATAAGGGTCAGAACACCATGCATCGCCATATACCAGATAAAACCAAAAACGAGTACCCAGAGCCACTGTTGGTGAATATGATTTTTAAGATTAAAAGAGCCGGATTTAAGAGTAATAATAATTCCTGAAATAAATAACAATCCGCCCAAGCCGTACAGGTAAATAAACGGCAGCCAAGAATGGGAGAAATATGACATTAAATTTTCTATCTCAATTTGTCAAAATGAGGTTTTAAGTCATCATATGTTTCCCGAAGACCTTGCACCTGAACCTTGGTATGGCCTACCACGGGCATGAAATTGGTATCACCGGCCCAGCGAGGAACAATATGAAAGTGGATATGGTCTGCGATCCCCGCACCTCCGCTATATCCGATATTAGCACCATAATTAAAACCTTCAGCATTCATAACATTTTTCTGAATCGTCATTGTCTGATCAGCTAATTCCATAATTTCACTTCTGGAACTGTAGCTTAATTCCTGGGTATTCCCTGTATGTTGATAAGGAGCAATCATTAGGTGCCCATTATTATAGGGATACAGATTCATGAGAACAAAACTATACTCTCCCCGATAAAGAATGAGCATGGTACGGTCATCTCCGCTTGCTGGTTTGTCACAAAAAATGCATCCTTCTTCTTTCTCCGAGCGGATGTAGTCTATTCTCCAAGGTGCCCAGAGTTTATCCATGCATTAGTTTATTCTTTGTCTTTTTTTGTCTTGACTGCAATGACTTTGGACTCCAGATCCTTAGGCATTTTCTCATAATGGCTGAAGTCTTCTGAATGTAATCCGCGACCCCCGGTTAATGAACGAATTGTGGTGGCATAATTATAAAGTTCAGCCTGCGGTACTTGTGCTTTAATTACCTGAAAACTGCCATCCGAGTCCACTCCGATTATTTTACCTCGTTTGCCAGAGATATCACCCATGATATCACCCATGTCTTCTTCTGGTACTTTCACCTCTATATTCATAATTGGTTCAAGAAGGCAGGGTTGAGCCGCCATAAAGCATTCCCGGAAGGCCATTTTCCCCGCCATCTGGAAAGCCACATCTTTGGAATCTACTGGATGCATTTTACCATCATAAAAATCTACCTTGAGATCCACTACCTTACATCCAGCCAGAACACCATCGCTACAGACTACATTAACCCCTTTTTCAACAGAAGGTACAAAGACACGGTCTACATTCTGGCCCACAAGTGAATGGGTGAATTCAACTCCTTCACCTCGACCTTTAGGTTCGATACGCATCCAAACTTCTGCGAACTGACCAGCGCCGCCTGACTGTTTTTTATGTCGGTATTTAGCTTCCCCCTTGCCATTGATCGTTTCCCGAAATGGGATCTTTGGCTTCGCAAGTTCAATCTCAAGATTGAACCTTCGCTTCAGCCTTTCTGTGCTAACCTGTAAATGCAATTCACCTTGTCCTGAAATAATGGTTTGTTTTACTTCGCTATCTACACGGTACACAAAAGTAGGATCTTCTTCATGGAGTGTGGCGAGTCCAACAGCCAATTTTTCCTCGTCACCTTTTGCTGATGAACTGATAGCAGAGTGGATATTGGGATTGGGCAAGTCTAATTCTGGGAGTTTTACCTTTTTACCGGAACAAAGTGTGTTTCCTGTGTGGGTATCTTTAAGCTTGACCACGGAGCCGATATCACCAGCTGATAAACGATCTACCTGTGTACGGTTTTTTCCATTTAAGACAAACAGTTGTCCCAATCTTTCAGAATTCTTTCGATTGGTATTATATAGATCGGTGCCTGTTTTAACTAATCCTGAATAGACGCGAAACAATGACAGTTCACCTACATGAGATTCCGCCGTTGTTTTAAACACTTGAATAACCGTATCACTGCCATTCAGCGAAACATCCACATCGTTTTCGCTTTCATCGAGTGCTTTTACTATTTTACGGTCATCTGGTGACGCTCCATATTTTGCAATAAAATCGCAGAGTCTGGCTACGCCTATATTGGTCGTAGCAGACGTACAGAAAAGAGGTATAAACGTTTGGTCCTGAATGGCACGGTGAATACCACCGCGCATTTCCTCCTCCGTTAAGCCACCTTCCTCAAAAAACTTCTCAAGCAATGAATCATCTGATTCGGCTACAAATTCGATAAGTTCCTCATGGAGCCTGCCTACTTCCGATTCCAGGTTTTCAGGCACATCATCTTCCTGATACCGACCACTGCCATCAGTATTATACGTAATTAATTCCCGGCGTAATACATCCACTATCTGATTAAAGTTTGGTCCAGCATTCACCGGCAAATGCATAGGGAAAACATTTTTCCCAAACCGTTCCCTAGTCTGTTTTAATATATGATCGAATCTGGTGTGTTCTCGATCCAAACCGTTAATCACCAATGTCTTGGGAATACCAATTTTCGTGACATTATTCCACATGCTCTCAGTGCCGACTTCTAAACCGTTAACGGCATGGATCAAAATCACAGCCATATCTACAACAGCCAGTGAACTAATAGCTTCGCCAATAAAATCAGAGTAACCGGGAACATCTATCATATTAAACTTTTTATCAGTCCATTCCATATGCAGTGGAGTGGAATGAATAGATATTTGTCGTTCTGTTTCTCCAGGGTGATAATCAGCCACAGTTGAACCAGCTTCTATTGTGCCCATACGATTTATTTCACCCCCAAGTACCAACATACTTTCTACGAGTGATGTTTTACCAGTAGCACCATGACCTACAATAGCAAAATTCCTTATATCCCCAGAATTAAATTGTTTCATGTATATTCCTTTATATAGTTGTAATAATTAAAAGGGAAAGGGTTGGATTGTAAAACCCGGACTCCCTGCAAATCAAGAAAATTAAAGGTCTAAAGTCCGGCACTCATCAATGTATGCTCGAAGAGCGGGAATAATATAAAGTCTATCAAGATCATATTCTATAAAACATTTTGCCAGAATATTTAGACGCTGTTCTATAGGTTTGTTCTTATTAATTACGATTATCTTTTCTTTATTCACGGTACAATTGCCACCCGCAAAGTCACCTTTACCTTTGATGATCTTTATACCCAGTCGATCGCTAAGTAATCCAAATTCTTCTAATAATTTTTCATATGTCATTAAAGCAAATCCTCGTGACCTTCTTTTCTTAGCCAAGATACCAAGTCTTTTATGTTCTCTACCTTTTCCTTAGGAACCACCAAGGTTGCATCTTCTGTATTGATAACGACCAAATTATCCGCACCAAAAATAGCAGTAAAACGGCCATTCGAATGTACTAGGTTATTCTCACCGCCTAGTACCATACCAGACCCGCGGACCACATTCCCATCTTTGGATTTTGTAAGTACATCGTACAAGGCATTCCAGGATCCTAAATCACTCCACTTAAATGTTCCGGGAATTACAAATATGTTATCCGATTTTTCCATCAC
>JYMV01045943.1_pt1 | contig 20982 bp, 8 predicted proteins | sample 338911 | NCBI WGS metagenome assembly JYMV01 (sample SAMN03354496, study PRJNA234377) | hydrothermal vent metagenome | biome: Deep sea; feature: Hydrothermal plumes at the Eastern Lau Spreading Center, Western Pacific Ocean; material: Seawater | place: Tonga | collected 2009 | depth 2000 m m
TGCAATTGCTCACCGCCACCCTCGACCAAGCGGAAGTCGACCTCAGCCATCAATTCGGTCAGGTCTAGTTTCGAGGCCTCGGTAAGGAAATCAGCATTGTACATTTCACGGTGTAATTGGTTGATGAAATCAGTACCTGCCAAGCCGAACTTATCGAGCAATCCCCGCAATCGCCGCCGAGCCGCATGAAAACCGTCTTCACGGCATGCCAGCAGGTATTGGTGCAGGGCTTCGGGGGGGTGCGGTCGCTGTGGTCTCGTAAATCAGCGCTCGGGTGACATGACCATCGATGGCTGCCGCGACCTGCAACGCAGTCAGCGCTTTTCTCATGTCGCCCAGACTGATGGCGACTATTGCATCGCCGGCATCATCATCGAGTTTGACCTTCTCAATTTCGGCGACATGTCTGACTTGAGCGCCGACATCCTCGTCGGCCAGTGGGCGGAAGCGGAAAACCGCACAGCGAGATTGTATCGGCTCGATGATTTTCGAAGAGTAATTGCAGGAGAGAATAAACCGGCAGGTTTCTGAGTATTGTTCCATTATACGACGTAGAGCCCCCTGTGCGTCATTGGTCAAGGCATCGGCCTCATCGAGAAAGATAATTTTGAAGATCGCTTTTCCGAATGGGCGAGTTCGGGCAAACTGCTTGACTTTGGTGCGGATATTTTCTAATTTCCTCTCATCGCTGGCGTTCATCTCAAGAAGGTTCTGGCGGAACTCATCCCCGTAGATGTCGCGCGTCAATGCCATAGCCGCAGTGGTCTTTCCCGTGCCGGGGGGACCAGCGAACAAAAGGTGGGGAAAGGAACCCTTCTCAGCATATGCGCGCAGGCGTTCGACAATGGCCACCTGACCCTTGATTTGAGCGACCGACCGCGGCCGGTGCTTTTCCACCCACATCTCGTTCATGCGATACGCTCCTCGTCCTCGCCAATGGCCGATGAACCTTCTCATGGAGGCAACTGCTTTAACCGATTAATTCGGGCCTCCCTTCGGGAGGCCGGAAGGAAGTATGATTATCTCTTATTACTTCCCGCAGGAATGTGAGCCCTATGTCTACCTCGACCATCTCCCGCAGCAAACGCAGACAAGCCCTGACTATCGTACTACTATTTTTGCTTGCTGATTTGTTGGTAGCAGACGCAATTCCAGGTTATGAACTGGAAGATGAAAATTCTATTTCTTATGTTCAGTTGGCCGACAATGCGACCGCCGATTCACAGATATACAGTCTTAACCCAACCACCAATTATGGTGGCGATGTCACAGCAAACATCGGTCCCGATGACGTTGGTGCCGGCGAATCGAAGATGGTGATTTCATTTCCCTTGAATCTTAGCGGCCCGACAGATATTTCCAGCGCCTCGGTCGAACTACTATGTGCGACAGATTTGAGTGCCCAGACATCGACATTTTTCATCAGTGCGCTGAGTAATTCGTTTAACGAGAGCGCAGTGTCGTGGATGAACCGCACCGCCACTCAGTTATGGGCGAGTCCGGGTGCTGATGGAGTTGGCGACCACGGCGATTGGGAACCGCCCAATGTCGAAATGATGAATGGTACTTTCAGTTTCAATGTCACTGCCCTAGTACAGAAGGCGGTTCGAAATGGCAATTCCTCGATCAATTTCCTGCTAGCGGCTTTTGGGGCGCAGTATTCCTGCTCGACGATGGACGAGACATCTGCCTCTGACCGACCTAAGATTCTGATAACCTATGCCGCCACCGCTCCGGCAGTGGTGGGGACTCTCCTACCAAATTTCATCGCCGACGGCGCGGCCTTGATGACCGGTGATTTCATCCTCAGCGCCAACACCTTGCCGACGATATCCTGGACCAACCAACTCGGTCAAGGTGCCGAGGTTCAGCTTTCCCTCTCCGCCTCCTTCATGGAAGTGGGGGATTCATGGTGGTCATATTCATCGATGGCCAATGGCACCTTCCAATTTTCTGCAACCAATGGCCAGATGACTTTTCCAAGTGAAAATGAATTGAGTAATGGCACGACGATGAACTATCGCATACGGGCGACTAATTCCGACCAGATTGGTGATTGGGAAACCGGCTATTTCCATCTTCCATCATTACTGATGATTGACAACGGCAATGGCACTGCCTCGGTCAGCATTTTTGCCGAGACTTTGGGATTGACCGAGAATGCCATCAAAGATACTTATTCCGATGATTCGGTATCGGGTGGGAATCAGAATTTCGGCGGCCAGAGCGATGTGGTGGTTGGCATGGATACCCCGATGGATGACCAATACGGATACTTTGGAATCAATCCTGCTCTTTGGGGGATGCACAGCAATGCGACCATGCTACAAGCAGATTTTGTATTGGCGCGCAATTCCTACAACAACGATGGCAGAGTCTCATTTCACCGTTTCGATAATAATGATTGGAGCGAGGGAGGACTGACTTCAAACAGTCCGGAGGGCAGTATCGCGTGGAGTGATGGCGGCCGAAACAACAAGGATATAGCCGCGATTCAGACCTTTTGGAGCAATCAGACCGACAGCGATTTCCGCATCGACATCTCGACCGAAGTACAGGAATGGCTTGATACCTCTTCGAACGACCCAATTTCGATATTCTCGACAATCCGTGGTGAGTATGAGCAGCATGTCGCCTCAACCGACATCGATTTCCATTCTACCGAGGCGACGGCAGAGAGCGACCAACCATATCTTGAGTTGATGTACAAGTGGGGTGATGGTGTTGCTCCCAATTCTGTAGACCTGCTTGCACCCGATGATGGCACCGGTGTGTGGACAGTGAATCAGCATAACCTTTCTGGAAACACCACACCGTCCCTGGAGTGGAACGGAAGTGATGCTAATGCCGAGGGTTATGAAATGATATGGCAGTTATCATCAGGTCCAGAATTCCGCAATATCACCGCGTCTGTCAACACCATAGATGATTCCGACTTCGCTCCCAGCGACGGTTTGTTCAATCTATCTTCGTTGACAGTAGGCAATACCTATGCTTGGAGGATGCAACATATCGCTAGCGACGGACATCGCGGTCCATGGTCTTCTAGCACTTTCTTCATTCCGGGAATCACCTCTAACTGGCTGGGTGGAGATAGTTATGAATTACGTTTGAGTTCGGGAAATTCGTCTTCTATCGGCCCGGCGATGCCGAATTGTCAGGATACCTACATCGACAGTGGTTCGCCGAACAGTACCTATGGCTCCGAAGGTGAAATCCAAGTGTCCTACAACTCATTTTCCGAGGCATCCATCCTTTTCGGCTGCGATATTTCTTCGCATTTTCTCCCGGATGGTTATGCCGTCTCCTATGCCAATCTTAGAATGAAATTGTCCTATGTTTCGGGTAATCCGGTGGTGGGTGCATGGGATAATTCACAGAGCAACTGGGATGCAGATAGTGCAACTTGGAATACCTATGACGGGGTGAATAACTGGAGCCAGAGCGGTGCCAAGGGAAGTGAGCGAGGTTCCTTGCTATCAAGCACCACCATCACCTCTGCGGTCTCTTCGGGAGATTGGGTATCATGGAATATCACCCGGGGATCCCAAGACGCGATGCGAAACGATGGTTCACTTGATTTCATTGTCGGAATGATTGGCGCCGGCTCTGGCGGGAGCCGAGAAGCATTGCTCTACAGTAACGAGGAAACGGCAATGTCACGCCCGGAAATAGTACTTGTTTACACTCCGGGTTCTAACGCGATTCCCAATGACCCGGTGCCGATTGCACCGGCAAATGCTTCGTGGTCGATAGAGAGTGGAATTGAGCCTGCTCCAGATGTTCGACCGGTGCTGGAATGGAGTTACGGAAGCGGCGTGAGTGTCGGAGGGTGGTCGATTGAAATAGACACCGTTGACACTTTCGATGGTGCTGACCTCAGCAGTTTCGCTTCGTGGAACGATAACGGCTTCGACACCACCAACCTGACTTACACCCCTCAAGCTGATCTAGCGGAAGGATTCATCTGGTATTGGCGAGTTCGTGCGGTCTCGACCACCAATCAATTGGGCAATTGGTCATCAACCTTTAATTTCCTCTTACCCGACATTACCACTTGGCTTCTCGACGCCAATACCTCGGCGGTGGAATACCATCATCATGAGGCTCTACCATCTCTGCAGATTCCAGAATTTGAAGATACATGGGTTGCCGATAGTGGCACTTCTTCCTCATCCACTCATGCTACCGATACAGTTCTCAAGGTCGGCACCGAAAGCGATGGCTCAAGAGTATCTGCGCTACTAAGAATACCCTTGAACGCACTTCCGAACCCGGCCAATGCACATGTATCAATGGCGACACTCAACCTCTACCCCGAGTGGGGCTCATCACCAGACCAGCACATTTCCATTCATCCTTCTCTCAAGGCTTGGAACAACAGTGCGAATGGCACCACATACGATGGTGTGAACAACTGGTCTGGGAACGGTGGACTGGGTGCAACCGATAGCGGTCCAATATCCGATGTCCATGCGATAACTCATGCCGCGTGGGCGCAATTCGAGATTACCGAATTGGTGCAGGAAGCAACCCTCGCTGGAAGTACCCATCTCTCCCTGATGATAATCGGTGACGATGCCGCTGGCCTGGTCAGTTTCTCATCGGTGGACGCCAGTTCAAATAGGCCCTGGTTGAACATCACCTGGTCGGCAGGTAACGCCTCTTCAGTCACCGTTCATGGTACCCCAAATAGCCCGTTGTCCGGAGCCATACTCTGGGATAATACTTCACATGCTCTACTTCCTGAAGGGTCCCCCACTCTCATCTGGAGTCACCCCTCCCCCTCATCGGTCGATGATTGGCGGATTTATTTTTGGAATAATGCCTCAAATGAACGCGAGGGCTGGACTATTCACGATTCTCGCGTCTCGTTATCCGGCTTTGATATCGCTTCATTATCATGGACTCCGCCCAGTGACCAGAATGCGGGAGAGACCTATCGTTGGTTCGTACAACCTATCGTCGACGACATATACGGCCCCAGGTCTTCGCCACTGCATTACCATCTGCCGGCGGAAATGAGCGGCGAGTTGAACTCCACCGATGCGTGGTTAAACGTGGTAGAGGGTGCGATGGTTACCGATATCGCCTATCCAAATGTCATGACCGATACCTGGCTCGACCAGGGTGCTCAATCGGTAAACTATGGCGGTGCTGATAAATTCACCATAGGCGCAAGCCCCTCATCGACTTCGCTGCGTGCTAATGCGGTGCTAGAAGTCGATGTCTCGAGTCTTCCGATTCCTGGTCCATATGACGTTGTTGATGCAAAACTCAAACTTTATCGAAACGGTGGTCAAAGTTCGGCTATTATGATTAGTGTTTGCGACCTTTATGTGCCATTCGACGAATCAAATACAACTTGGAATCAGGCCTCAAATACAACCTCTTGGCAGGTCGGAGGCGCCGGTGGTAGCCTCGATGCAAGCGTACCCATCGACGTAGTGGATATCACCGGTGGCGGTTGGTTCACTTGGGATATCACCCAATTGGTACAGGCTGCACTGGTTCGTGGTGATGAGACCGTGCGCTTGTTGATTCGAGCCGAAGGTGCTGGTGTGAACTCGTATCACACTTTTGCCAGCAGTGAGAATGTCGACGTCAGTATCAGGCCACAACTCAATTTGACCATTCGCTCAACCTCTCCGTGGTTGCCTCCGGCAGCGTCCGGCCTAGACCCATTGACCGGTCAGACGATGTGGAACATGTCGGCAGTACTGCCTTCACCGATGGAGGAAATAGCATTCACTTGGAATTCTGCCTCGACAAATGTTACAGGGTGGCAGATACAGGGGACCAATGACCCACGTTTCCTCATCCTGCGGGAAGACGCATGGTCAAATAATTCCAACACATGGGGGAATGGTTCATTCAATGTATCTTCAGCCAGCAAGTCATTTTCCATCAGTACTGATGACATGGGTGTAGACCAATGGCACTACTGGCGAGTGCGTTCAGTCCAGGATTATCGGGTCAGCAACTGGTCATCCATCAACAACTTCAGAATGCCGGACTTTGAGGGAGATGACGATGGCACAGGAAACCTGACCTTGAATCTAAACCGTGGTAATATATTCGCCAATACTTCGATTCTTCCTTCAGTCCCCGATAACACGATTGATTCTACCAGTGCAAGTACCAATCTGGGAAGCGCGATAACGCTATCTCTTGGCATCGGTTCGACCGGTGGCGGTGAATCGAGGATTCTTATCGAATTCGACCTCAATGAAATACCATTCCCGGCAAATATGACGCCGACTTCGACACTTTTATCGATGTATCGAGCCGGAATTTCCGGCGGCCAGTCCCTCACCGTAGCCGCATATCCCTGTGCTTCATTCTCTGAAAGCGGCTCAACGTGGAATAATGCCCCGACCTGTTCAACAACCGAGATTACCCGCACCACCTTGGGAACCGTACCGCCGACTGGATATGTGGAATGGGATATCACATCTCTGGCGCAGTTAAATATCGCCGCAGGGAACCGCACCCTGACAATAATGCTCGCGGTGGTGGGAACGCCCAGTGCAACCCACATGTTCCGCTCTAGCGAATACACCGATAGCGAACAGAGACCGAGCCTTGTTTTCGAATATGTCGACAATTCTGCCGGAGTGATTCCGCCGGCGCAACCAACTTTGCTGTACCCTGCCGATGGCGAGGTGATTTACGATGATAGCGCTTGGGTTCTCCAACCCTCGGCGCAGCCAACCCTGCAATGGAATGCGGTCACCAATGCCACTGATTACATATTGACCCTTGCCAACTTGACATCACAGACCAAGTATCGCTCTTGGGAAGATGCCGGATTCAATGGCGTCAACTATACTCCGACATTGGCTTTGGCCGCTGGAGAGTCTTACGAATGGTGGGTACAGGCCATCAATGGCAGCATTCCCGGTCCCTCCAGCAGTCGCTGGAATTTCGCCATCGGCAATCCGATAAACAATACCTACAACTTTGACAATACCTACACCTATCAAATCCGCCATGGCGAGGAGGTCCCTTCTATCGGTCATGCCAACATGGTCGATTCGGTAATCGATGCTGGGGATGCTGATTCTGCCATTGAAGATAGCGACCTTATGGTTGGCACCGACTCTAATGGTGATGAAAAGCGCAGTATCATCATTCTCGACCCGTCGCAATTCCCTCTTCCGACAACCGCTCAGATTCACTCGGCAAGTATCGGGCTATACGTTGAAAATACGATAATGAATGCAGGTGTCGCCTCGTCCTGGGTCACTATTTCAGCCCACCCACTATTGACGGGTGGGTACACCTCTCTCGGCACCACTTGGAATGAAGTCTCAAATGGCAATTTATGGGGTGCTCCGGGAATGCAGGCCGGAGTCGACTATGGCGCCGCCACCGGCAATATCACAATAATGGCTTCAGTCGTCTTTGAGGGATGGGTATGGATCGACCTCTCTCACAGTGGATTAGACTTAACCAGCTCTCACGAATTTGTTCTCATCGCCACCGGACCGGCATACCTCGACATCGCGCATTCACAGGACACCAATATTTCTCTCCGTCCGGTAATTTTGGTCAATTACACCCATGTCGACCAGGTGACGATTTCGCCGGGAAGTGGAGCATCAACCGATGCCGACAACACGATTCAGTACACCTACTCGATGTACGACCCCAATGGCTCGCTGGTTTCAGGTGCGGTTGAGTGGTCTTCTACTTCAGGCTCGATTAACAGTAACGGATTGTTCACACCAGATATTTCCGGAAATTGGATAGTCAAGGCCTGCTTCGGTTTGGTCTGTGATACTGTAACCGTCACCGTGACTCCCGGGGCTCCGGTTACATGGAACAGCATTTTTGTTACGGATAGTGGCAGTCTGACAATTGATGCCGATCAAGGCGTCTTTTTTGAAGTCACAGTTTACGACCAGCATGCCAATATCGTTCAAGGTGAGGTAGTGACATCATCGGTGACGAATGGTACCCTGACCGATCAATCGACGAGTGATACCCACGCTTGGCGTTGGGATGCATGGGCAGTGGGTACCGCCCAGATCATTGAGATCAATTGGGGTACTCAAACCCAATATAAAATATTCAACGTCATCCCCGGCTCGCCGGTGTCTATAACTATCGGAAATTGCGGTGATGACGACCTCTACGTACCGGCCGGGACAACATGTTCATTCACTTGGGAGGTAGTGGATTCCAAGGGAAATGACGTCAATAAATCTGTCTTGGGATTGGTTACCTGGGATGCCGAATCACCAGGGGGCAACATCACCGCCGGAAATTTCACTGCTGACATCATCGGCACTTGGCAGGTCAATCTGACCAGCGCATTTGGTTTGGATGCCAACATCACGGTAACAGTGGTTTATGGTGCCATTGCTTATCTCGAGATTAATGCAAGTGCCATAACTATTACCGCCGACGACCTGATTTGGCTGAATACCACCAGAGTCGACGTTAGAGGAAATAGAATGGTAGTTGACCTACCAGCTGATAATTGGACAGTGTCGAATGGTTGGTTGACACCCGGTGCCGGGGGCTCACCTGCGATATGGGAACCGGAGACGGTAGGCTCAAAGATAATTCGCGGCAGCTATAATGACTCCCAAACTGAGGTCATCATCGCGGTTTCGCACGGCGAGATTACATTGATGGAAATTGATCTCACAACTCCTACCAACCTGACCGCTGACGAGCAGAGTATGCTCAAATCATATGGCGTCGATAGCAAAGGTAACCGATGGTCGGTAGAAGTCAATTGGATGATTTCTCAAGATGCTATTAACATCAATGATTGGCTGTATGGATACGATGTCAACGATGCTGCCTCGACTGTGATATTCAAACCGACTTTCACCGGACTATACACAGTCCAGGCGATTTACACCGAGTCCGTCTCAGCTCTGAACTTCATCGTCTCGACCAATTTCACAATCACCCATGGTCAATTGAGTGAAATTTCATTCACCTCTCCGAGCGATTGCAATACCGGCTCGGCGGCCAATCCACATTGGACCAGTGATTGCGTTTGGGAAATGGATACCGATGAGGACATTCCATTCACGGTAAAGTTGGTCGACCTCAATGACAACCCTATCGACGATGATATCCTTGTGTGGACGATGAATGGTGAGGATATTACAGCAACAATGTTCACCGACGATTTCGTTTGGAGCGGCGTCCGCGATGAGGGGTTATATGTAATCCGTGCCTCAAATGGTTCATTCTATGATGAGATTACCGTGAATATCAGTCATGGTCGAGCTCTTGTTGTTGCGCACGAAGCCAGCGCTAATAGTGTCGAGGCAGGTCAAAAGCTAACCGTGCGGATGACAGGGACCGATGTTGCTGGCAACACCTTTTCTCAAGATGTTTCATGGGCGCATCCAACTGAAACATTGGTAAAGACCGGGATTGGAACTTATTCTTACACTGCAGCCAAGGAAGGGGCGTACGACCTAGTCTACGAATATCCAGGGGCCCAGGGAGGAACCTGGTCGATTGCAGTTGCGCATTCAGCACTTTCAGAATTCATCATCGTTATCGATACCACCGCGGTTGAACAGCAGGAAACCGTGACCATCTCATTGACTGCATTCGATGATTATGGTAATCCGGTGGCGGTACCAATCGGAAGTGCTCTCGCGGTCGAAGCCACCGGACGAGGCGAAGTCACCGAGGTCAATTCCACTACCTTTGCGATTAAGACATTGGATGAGGGAGAGCACACGATTTCCGTCTCCACCGTGATATCGGGGCAGATAGTCAGCAATTCAGTGACCTACAACGTCTCTGGAACGATTCCAGGTTTCTTCGCTTCCGGTGGTCCACTTTACTATGTCGCTGGTGGACTCGGTGCATTTGTACTAGTCGTTCTCCTGGTCTTGGTAATCGTTCTATTCCGACGTAGTACCGAAGGATATGACGAGGAAGAATGGGACGAAGATGACGAAGAGGATGGAGAGGTCCGAAAGAGCGATCCGGAAATCCCGGAACTTGAATCTGCAACCGAGTCTACTCAATCTGCCGATGGTGACGATAGTTATCGAGTCGATGACGACGGCACTGAATGGTGGGAAGATGAACATGGTATCTGGTGGTTCAAGGAACCCGGGGATGAAGATTGGCGGGAGTGGACAGAGTAATTTCTCACTCTAGTCTTACCCATCTCCACCCACATTCCCACCTTCATCATGAATGACATGGACCCATCCGCGACATCACATTCCCACTGGATTTTCCCCTCCGTAGAGGGAACTTTACTGCGCTGCCTTCATTTGCATTGTCACAAGTCGCGTCTGGGGAGAGAGGTGATGAGGTCGAGTAATCTGGTTGGTCGCAAGCCTCTGTTGCTTTGCATCATCATACTTTTCGCCTTGGCATCCCCATTGCTCGCCAATGTATCCGCAGGCCCGGTGACCCGGGTCGAAATTGACCAGACTCCACCGCTTAGCATCGATGCAGATAGCCAGATGCAGTTTTCTGTCACCCTATATGATGCATCGAATAGTACCGTCTCGGGCACAATTGAATGGAGTTCGACCAATGGCACCATTGATGGTGCCGGTTTATTCACCCCTTGGACGGTGGGAAACATTACCATCACCGCTAACTCGGGAGGTGTTTCGGAATTTGTCAACATCACTGTCGAGCCTGGTTGGCCGGCAACACTTTCCCTGCTCAGTAATATCAGTGAAGTGGGTATGGATTCAAGCGTTCAATTAACCGCCAAACTGCTCGACGCGAGAGGGAACGAGGTTTTTGGACACAACTTGCTCTGGTCGCCCTCGCAAGGGGTGGTGAATGAAACCGGAGTATGGACTCCGGTACAGGTAGGTAATGCGAGCATTGAAGTGCATTGGGGTGAACTTTCGGCTACAATGATGCTGACCGTCATCCCCGGAGAAGCCACAGTAATATTTCTGCCAAGTGCTCTATACGTTCGTTCCGGTCAATCAATTTCGATAACACCCGAACTTCGGGATTCGTTTGGAAACATCCTCTCGCCCGATGCCGCCGGTACCCTGCAGTGGGATGCCGAATCAGGAACTATCTCCACCGCCGGAGTATTCACCGGTAGTGCGGTCGGTAGTTGGGATATATCGTGTACGACATCGACGGGGCTTTCGGCGATAACCCAGGTGGAAGTGATTTCTGCGGTTATCGACAGCATTGAAATGTTTGCCGAGGAGCGTGCCTTCCGCGCCGATGAAGCGATAGAAATCAAAGTGATACGAACCGATATCTATGGCAATATCGAGGAAGTCATCATCCCCTTGGTCAATTGGACCTATCCGACCGGCTCCCTTCGACTGGGAGAGAATGCGACCGAGTGGTTACCCAATGAGGTGGGTAATTGGAGCCTTTCCGTCTCCACCGAGGGCCAGAGCGCGTCTATCACCATCGAGATTATCCATGGCTACGCCAGCGAATTACTGTTGGTTGCCGAGATCCAGCGCGTCAGCGCTGATGACGACGTTGTGATTCATATGCAGGCTCGTGATATTCGCAATAACCGATGGGTTGTAACCGGGTTGTGGGAAACCGAAGCATCGGCTGCTGATGCATGGCTATCTTCATTTGGAACCTGGGCTAGTTTTGAGGCTACCACCAGCGGTGAATGGATAATCACCGGAAGTTGGTTCGACGACGAACAGCAGATGCTTTTCTCGGCTGAGTTGACCATCGATGTCTTTGCCGGGGAATTGGCTTTGATCCAATTGCAGGGTGGAAGTGCAGTGATTTCGACCGATGAAGTCATTGATTTATCACCACTATTGTTCGATGCTGATGGGAATGACGTAGGTACTGTCTTGTTGAATTGGAGTGTCGATGGAGATGACCGCACTACCGATTTCCGCCTGCATCGCGGGGTATACTATCCACAGTCGGTCGGACTGCACGAGATTCGCGCCCAAGCGGATTCGGCTTATGCCAGCATCATAGTGGAGGTTACACCAGGCCGAGCGAGAACCTTGACTCTTGATGTGGCAAATAATCTGAGTATCGTATCAGGAGGTCAAGGTGAGATTACCTTCACTGTCTATGGTCGCGACCTGTCCGATAATTCATTCTTGGTCGCCGACTTGACATGGATAATCCCGGATGGTGCCGGGAGCATCAGGGCTGGCACCGATAGTGGCGAATGGATTCTCACCGGTCATAGTACCGGTGATTGGATGATTGAACTCTATTCTGAGGATGCTCAGTACTTCTTTGATATTTCGGTTCAGCCTGGATTGGTGGCACGCATCGAGGTGATTCTATCTAGCGACCAGTTTCACCAAGGTGACGAGATGATCATTGATGTCAGGGTATTCGATTCGTACAACAATTCCCTTACCGTCCCACCTTCGGAAATGCAGGTGTCCTCGACCGCTGGCCCTTCCACCTTCGTCAATCACGGTAGTTGGAAGATATTGATGGAGACCGGCGGTACCGACCATGCTGTTACAGTCCGATATGGTGATATTACAGTGCAGAAATTCTTCGATGTTCAAGGGGCATTACTCGGTGGGGCTCTCGGGTCATCGGATGTTGTGGTGATGTCCGGTACTCTGGTCATCGCCTTGATTCTTGCAACTTTGGTATATGTAATGCGGCGAACCCGCGCTGAAGATTTTTCTCAGGTGGAAAAATCAGATTCCGAAGTCGTTACAATTTCTCCACCACCGGAAGCGGCCTCGCTGGCCGCCCAACCCGCCCCATCGACTTCTTCCTCCCTGACAACCCTGGCCACCGAACCATCCCAGCCAATCCAAGCAGCTGCACTGGGCAGCAGTGACAAAGCGGCAGAATCCGCGGCGATGGCAAAAGCCAGTGGAGTGATGGTTGCGGCCGAGGGCACGGTACAGGGTCAATCGGGATGGTATTACGATACCTCAGGGGAGTTGACACATTGGGAAGTTGATGCCGAGGGTCGATGGAACCGTCTTTGATGAGGTGCCATTATGCGCAGAATCGCCCCCCTCATCGCTACCTTACTCTTGCTTTGGTCACAGTCAATCCTTCTGTCATCGATTCATTCCCCCTCGAGCGAGTCGCAATCCAGCCACACCCTCAACCTAAAGTCGAGCACAAATCCGAGTTTCGCTCTTCCCGGATGCCCAGAAGACCTGAACGCGGCTTCGATAGAGATTACCCACCCCGGTTCAGGCTCGGTTCCCGCCGACCAGCATCTGCAACTGAACGCCGAGGTAAAGGATGGTAGCGGACAAACCATAGGGGTCTTCCCCAATTGGGGGGTGACAAATGGTTCAATCAGTTCCCAGGGGCTTTTTTCACCGCATGCAACCGGTCAAGTAACTGTGTGGGCCTGCATCGGGGATGTCAATCAATCAACGACGCTGACCGTACTTCAAGGCGTCACAATCGCCGCCGAATTACAACTTTCCTCATACATTATCAGCGCTGATGATGTGGTTCAATTATTGCCGATGAAAATAGACTCCAAGGGAAATCGTGCTCCCGCCTTTACCCCGACCGATAATTACACCATTCCCGCCGGCAGTAATATCTCATCTGGAGGTGTCTTGAATTGGATTCCTGGTCCGGTCGGAAATCACACAATTTCTGCAAATATCTTGGGCTATGAGGTCAGCGTGGTCATCACCGTTGGCCATGGAGTGCCGGTAGATATCATCATCAACACCGCGATGCTAACCATCAATGCTGATCAAACCGTGAATTTATCACTTTCAGTGCTAGATATGCGCGGTAATTCACAACCGATAATCGGTGTTTGGAATTCCGAAAATAATTCTTCGCTACCACTGGTGGAAACCCTTATTGGCGCCCAGATTGAGGGAAACGAAGTTGGAACATGGCGAATCCATGCCAATTATTCCAGCGCTGAAACCGGCGGTGAAACATGGAGTGATTACATCGATATCACCGTGGTTGCAGGGTCACTCACGGCAACCATCATCGACGGTTTTATCATCTCCAGAGGTGGCCAAGGAAGCGATTTAGGGCAGTTGAATGGTACCTTTCAACTCACCACTGATGACCAACTTGTGTTATCGCCAAGACTTGAGGATGCGGATGGAAATCCGGTTGATGGCGGGGGACTTTCCTGGAAGCTTGAGGCCGACCATTTATCCTTCCCTGAATCCTCGACGAACAATTCATTCACATTCATACCCGATCGGATTGGAAATCATATCATCACATTGACCCCAGATGGGGGAGTCCCCGAAAGGTTGACCTTGGAGGTAGGTCATGGGGTTGCGCTAGAGTTGGAGGTATATTCCGGCAGCAGTGAGAATCTGGTCGTCGCGGTTGGTCAAAATCTGAGTTTCGAAGTTCTCGGGGTTGACGGAGACGGTAATAAATTCCCATTGGATGTAGAGTGGTTCATCCCTGAACATACCGGAAATATCAGCAATGGTACGCAGGGAGTTGGAAATTACGTCTTCACCACCGCCCAAGATACTCCCATTCGCCTCCACACCCTCACCGCGCAAACCCCACTTGGGCAACACGATATCATCATCGAGGTCCGGCTCGGTCAGTTGCACCATCTGATGATTGAGTTTTCCCCCGCGATCGGAGTACAGGGGGATGAATTACGAGTATTGGTCACCGGTCGGGATACCAATGGTAATGAAGTACCAATCTCCGGCGATGAGGTTAATCTGACCTCTTCAGCTGGCCCAGTGCGCTACCATGAAGGCTATCACTACATTGAATTGCAAGAAGAAGGCGCTCAACACCAGATCACAGCGGAATATGATGACCTACCGCCAGAGATTGTATTCGTCGATATCGAGCCAACGATTTTCGGCGGGCTCCTAGGCTCATCCGAGACCGTGATAATCGGCGGAATCTCCATACTTTCTGTATTATTATTGGCCGTGGCGATGGCGGTATATCGGCTCGCCGGTAAACGGAGAAAGAGTGATGAGGAATTAATTGCCGAAATGAAATCCGCCTCCTCGGAAACTCTCCCGGACGAGGTTTCTGAGGGGGGGGGCACACCTGAGCCGAGCATGCCGGCGCCAATGCCGGTGCTGATGCCCAGTGGAGATATACCTCCACCTGCGCCTACATCGCTGTTTCAGGGCCTTGCTCACAACCTCGCTCCTTCCCCGCCCATGCCGCCCGGATTAGCAATTCCACCTGGCTTGTCATTGCCGGTACAACCACTGCCATTACCACCTCCGCTGGCGGCACCACTCACCCAGCCCCGGGCTATTCCGCAAGGAATTCTACTAGCTGGCAAATCGCCGGAGAGAATTGAGCCATTCTCCCAGACAATTGACGAACAAACGACACCGATTGACCTAGCAGAATCCCTTTCAACCCTCTCGCCTGCAGTTGCAGTTGAGGAACCGAACGAGGAGTTAACTGATGTGCCGACCGAGGAGCCTACTGACGTGCCGACCGAGGAGATTGATAATGAGCCAACCGATGCGTACGCAATAGCCGGGGAGCCCACCGAAGTGGACGTTGATGTCGCTGACTATGTGCTCAAGGATGTCGTCAGGGAAGTTGTCAGGGAGGTGGATTATGAACTACCTGAACTGCCCGACTTGCCCGACCCTTTCCCGGCACCATTGCTGGAGGAGGACCTCGGATGGGGTGAGGATGACCCATTCGGAGAGTGGGGTAGCGGAGTTGCCAATTCCCGTGCGCTCGGGCTTATCGACACCTACAATGGCCCGATGATTCCTTCCACAGGGACCTTATTGGTTCCTGAATCGACCACCGAGAGGGGTCAGGCAGGGTGGTATCGCATGCCCGATGGCACCAGAGTACTATGGGAGCCAACCAGCGCGAAGGACACGAAGGCCGAACATCGTAGCGATACCTAGTGGCCTTCGACTTCGTGGCTTCCGCTATCATATTCATTTACTAATTGCATACACTGCTTTCTAAGCAAAACATTACCTAATAGTCATCGCTCAGCGAGGAATATGGATGTCTTGTAGATGGGTGTCGCTGGAATCGAAACATTTGATTTTCAGCCTCTGATGCTGGTACTGCTGGTCGCCTTTCTGGTCCCAATCGTCATCAAAAGGAGCAACAAAGTTGCGATACCTATTGTGGTGGGGGAAATTCTCGCCGGCATGGTGCTGGGCCCAAGTGGTCTGGGATGGGTCGAACTCGATGGCGAGGTCATTCTTTTCCTGCGTGATTTCGGACTTGCATACCTTATGTTCATCGCCGGTATGGAAATAGATTTCAACATGATTTCAAAAATCGCTCGTGATTCATCTAATAAAGAAGGCTCCAGTATTCTCCAGAATCCAATTGTCATCGGGCCAATCTCATTCTTCTTGACCTTGGTGATGTCGGCATTTTTCGCCCTCGCACTGCTGAAGGTCGGAATTATCACCAGCGGTTGGATGATGGTGGCGCTGATTCTCTCGACCACTTCTCTCGGCGTGGTCTTACCGGTACTGAAGGAAAGAAATCTTAACAATACAAAATTAGGACAAACCATACTATTGACCGCGTTACTTGCAGATTTCGTTACCATGTTTCTGATTTCGATCTATGCGACGTATTTCGACAATGGTAGTCTCAGCATCGAGATGTTGTTGATTTTCGGGCTCTTCATCGCTTTTGCTTTCCTATATCGCACCGGACTGATTCTAGGACGAATTCCCCGTATCAATAAATTGCTGGATGACCTATCGCATTCGACTGCACAGATCAAACTCCGTGCCAGCCTGGTGCTGTTGGTTGCCTTTATCGTCCTAGCTGAGATTCTCAACTCCGAGATGATTCTCGGCGCCTTCATCGCCGGAATAATCGTCTCACTCGTTACCACCTCGCAAGACCGTCGAGTCGAGCGTGAACTGGAGGCTTTCGGATTCTCTTTCTTCATCCCCATCTTCTTTGTCCTGGTCGGAGTTGGCTTCAATCTTGGTGAATTGATGAAGTCTACAGAAGCGATGTTATTGGTACCCATTCTCCTCCTCATTGCCTTTGCTGTGAAATTCATTCCAACTCTCATCTTCCGCTTCGCCTTCAGTTGGCGAGAAACCTTGGCCGCAGGTTCGTTGCTCTCGGCCAGACTATCACTGATCATCGCCGCCTCACTCATCGCCCTTGAGCGAGGAATCGTCACCGATTCGACTAATTCGGCGATTATCTTGGTAGCGGTGATAAGTGTCACTATTTCCCCGCTGTTATTCACAGCAATTATTCGCAAGCCGAAATATGCGTTGACCACTTCTGAGATTGGCGAAATGACGTTGAAAAAATTGCTCAGTGCCATCGACCACCTCGACATTTCCTTCACCCGGGGGGAACTTAAGGCATTGTTCAGTCGCTTTGATACCGACGCTGGTGGGATGATCGATGTCGAGGAATTCATCGCCGCATTCGAAGGCGACCACTCGGCAGAGGAACTGGAACCACTTTGAGTACCATTTCCCGGGCCTTGCTCACCCACTTCTTCACCCTTTCATCCCCTTTTCACCATTTCTTACTCCGGGCGAGAGGTTGAAACCCATTGTGCCCCTCGCCGTGGTCGGGAGCGATATGTCGATTCATACCCAAGCGCGTAAGGTCACCACTCAGACCTTGCAGGAGATGAAGCATGCCGGCGAGAAGATCACCATGCTCACAGCCTATGATTACTCACTGGCGAAACTGGTTGACCGCTCCGGCGTCGATATCATTCTGGTCGGTGATTCAGCTGCCAATGTCATGGCTGGTCACGACACCACCGTACCGATAACTCTCGACCACATGATCTACCATGCACAATGTGTGCAAAAAGCGGTAGACAGAGCCCTCATTGTCGTCGATATGCCATTCGGCACCTACCAAGGTAATTCTCGTGCCGCTCTCAATTCAGCCATTCGTATAATGAAGGAAGCCGCTGGTCATGCGGTCAAATTAGAAGGCGGTTCTGAGGTTGTTGAATCGATTGAGCGAATCTTGACCGCGGGAATTCCGGTGATGGGACATCTCGGCCTGACACCGCAGTCGATTTACAAATTCGGTACCTATACCGTGCGCGCCAAAGAAGATGAAGAGGCGCAGAAACTGATTACCGATGCGAAACTGCTCGAAGCAGCAGGATGTTTCGCCATCGTATTGGAAAAGATTCCTTCAGGCCTAGCCAAGCAGGTCAGCGAATCGGTCGAGATTCCAACTATTGGCATCGGTGCCGGAGGTGATTGTGACGGTCAGGTCCTGGTACTGCACGACATGCTCGGCATCACCACCGATTTCAGTCCACGATTCCTGCGCCGTTACCTGAATCTCGAAGAGCAGATAGAAGGTGCGGTGAAACAGTTCTGCGAAGATGTCAGGGCGAAGGATTTTCCCAACCAAGACGAATCCTATTGACCTTTAATCACCTTAGTGAAGGCCGAGCCGACTTGCTTGACCGGGAACGCTCATGCTGAAACTACAGGCCACCGCAGTCTAATGCAGAGGTGCCTCGACTTTCGCGCTCGCTTTAGCCTCTCGGACGACATACGTATTGCTTCGTTATTTACGGTCGTCCTCACTGCTAGTGGCTTTCGCTGTTAAGCAAGGGCGATGACCTTCATTTCCACCGCAATAGGTGTGGGTAGAGCAGTGATTGCCAGGGTTGTGCGAGTAGCACCGATGGCACTGAAATATTCTCCATAGACTTCGTTATAGCCGGTAAAATCACGCTCCATATCAATCAGGAATACAGTGATGTCCTGTACCTTGTCGAGTGAAGAGCCAGCCGCCTCTAGAATCGTTTTGACATTCTCGATACAGGCTCGGGTCTGAGCCTCAATATCGTAGTCCTGTGTTTGGCCTGAACCATTCTTTGTCGCTCCCCCGGGGATTTCGTCGCTTCCAGCCTGGCGCGGCCCGACTCCTGAGAGATATAGCAGGTCACCGACCTTGCGGGCATGTGGATAGGCCCCGACCGGTTTTGGGGCTGAATCTGTGTTTATCGTCCCCGTACCCTCAGCCTTGCCAGCGCCCACGTCCTCGCCAGCGCTGGATTGACTGAATCCATGGTCTTCCGATTCAGGATTTTCCTGTTCTATGACCTGTGCCGGCCCATCGCGGTCGAGAACATCCCTGTCTCCTGAGTAGTATTCGACATCGTCCTCGTCGTATTCCTTGTCCCCTGCGCGGTTGGGGTCAGGAAGAAGATGGACAACCGCGCCGCCGGCACCGTGCAATGCCTCGTAGGCGAGGACCTCTCCGATGAGGTTGTTATTCTGCCCATTCACTCCCGAAAGGAACCACATCGGCTTGAACGAGACTACCTTTTGCACTCTCACCTGAGTGTGAATCTGGCGCGACAGTTGGGCCACATCTTCGAGCCGTCCTTGGCCGAGGAACTCGAGAATCTTGCGATTCCATTCGTCATCTTTGAGCGAGTGAATACGGTCGTCATTCGCCAGAATAGGTTCAGTGAACATTCGGTTGGACAGACTCATCGCACCGATTACCGCCACTTTACGCCCGGTCTTCTCAATCGCATCCAGACACGACTTTGCCAGAACGATGGTCTCAGCACGGTTGGAGTAGACATTGCTGGAGACGATGCTGACAGGGATGCGATTATCCGGGTTTAGCAGGCTGACGGCGACCACAGAGCCGACATCAATTGGGAATCCATGGTAGTTCACCGTGCGGCTGGTAAGCCCTCTTGCCTTATTGGCCGAGTTCCATGCATCTGCCAATTCTACATCGACCTCAAAATCATATGGCATCGAACCGAGGTCGTGGAAATCGTCATCGACCAGAGTCCATTTCGGATTCGGGTCGTTAATCAGTTGATGGCCGATGATGCTCGGCCAGGTGGTCGAATAGATGACCAGTGTCTCAGCACCACTGGCGATGATGCGTTGGCGCAATTCCTCATAGGCGGAGGCCAAGTTCTGCCAACCCTCATTTTGCTCTGCTGCAAGCAATGGATGGGGGTGGACCGGGACCACAGCCGACATCACCACCTCGCCGCTCATTCGCTGTCCTCCTGAGCATAACAGGGCCATTCAATAATCGCATTTCCAGTTCCGATGATTGTTCCATAACCGTGTACGATGGCCTCGTATTCCGGATAATCCAGTGCCGCGAGCAGCCAGGTCAGAGATCCAGAATCGGTCTCACTGGCCGCCTGTTCGGTGAACTCCGGCATCATGTCATGCGCTTCTTTGGTGCGACCACTACGTAGCAACTCAATCATTTTCATATCCCACAGATAGAGGTGGTGACTGGTGATGTGTTCCTTGCTCATGTCCTCGGGAACCTCGGATTCGCTGACGAAGTGTCGATGCGATAGCGAGTTGCTGGCCAGCACTACGGCCCGCTTGCCCGATTTCTCTATCGCCCGTGCGGTTGCTCTACCCAGTTGTGCGGTCATCTCCTGCATCACTTCGACCGAATAATATTGGCGGGCGCGATTACTGCTGATACAGACGATTGGCTTATCCCACTGCGGTCGGATCAGGTGGCACGAGGTGATGGTGCCATAATCGACGCGAAAATCCGGATTCTCCATCATCTTCACCGCCAGGCCATCGGCGGCGGCTTCGTCATGAATCACCCGCGCTAGTTCGACATCGACATCGATGTCGTAATGGTAGCGAAACAGGTTGGGGAAAACCGGGTCGACCGAGAGAGATTTAAAATTCTCCAAGCCGAGGAAATGGGTGCCGCCATAGGTCTGCCAGTGCGGTGAGAGAATCACTATCACATCGTAGTCCAATTGGTCTAGATTCGCTCGCATCCGCTCGTATGCCCAGCGCAGGTTCTCCCAGCCGCATTCCGACACCGGCTCGTTCTGCTGTGGATTCTCGGCATATACTAGGTGAGGAGGATGAGGCGCCAGCGCCGCGGCGACGATTTTTCCCCCACCCATGTGAATCACTCCCTCGAGCGGGTCACCCCGCTTGAGTCTGCCCCTCGCTCATCTTTCGGTCGAAGCACTGAAAATAGCCCTATCTATCAGCACCATCCATGGAAGAGGTCGCAGATTCATCACAGGACACCGGGAGCAGACAATAGGAGAACAGTAATCCGAAAAACGAGAATATC
>JYMV01033372.1_pt1 | contig 20962 bp, 41 predicted proteins | sample 338911 | NCBI WGS metagenome assembly JYMV01 (sample SAMN03354496, study PRJNA234377) | hydrothermal vent metagenome | biome: Deep sea; feature: Hydrothermal plumes at the Eastern Lau Spreading Center, Western Pacific Ocean; material: Seawater | place: Tonga | collected 2009 | depth 2000 m m
GGATCGTATATAAAAGGCAAGTATCAAAAACTATCTGCTAACGGCTTCAGTAAGCAAGCACCTAACGGGTGGGTGAGAGCCACAGTAATCAAGATGGCAAATAAAATAAGGTCACTTTAATGTCATATTTAAACACTAAGCAAGCGTGTATTACGCACTTAATCAATAACCTACCGAGCGGGCTAACTACTGCCGATATCGCATTCGAGAATAGAAAATTCGATCCATCGGGCAAAGATTTATGGTTGGCCGCCTACTTCATACCAGCATCAACTGAGATGATGGGAAAGAGCGCCACTGATAAGGATGAGCAGCGAGGAATATTTCAGATTAGCGTATTCGTATCATTGAATAGTGAGGAATTTGACAATGCACAATTGACCGCCATAGACGAATTAATAAGCGCATTTAAATATAACACCCAAATGGTGTATAATACCCAAACGGTTACAACACTTGAAAGCACTGTTAATACTGGCTCAGAAAGCGAGGCTTGGTATCAGCGTGATGTCAGCATTAACTACCTCACCTTTTCATCACGCTAGGCTCCACCCTCTGTGCATGTTTTGCTTTTTGTGTGCCACGCCACTCATGCACTGTTGGGATAGTTTATTTTCCCTACAAAACTCAGTTAGGTTATAAACCTCTGCAACATAACCGTTAACCCATTTAAACCTAAAATACTTAGCGTTGGCTTTTATGTTATTGTCGCTATGAGTAACAAACGAGCAATTGTTTTTGTTGTACTGTCTAGCACCAGTTGAAAGTATATCCTTATCAAGGCAGTATCCATCTATATAGTTGTCATTGAACCATGCGCAGAAAACTTGAAAATTATGCCATTCATCGCACACGCTAACATTTGAATATGAAGGGTTGTATTTTTTAGATGTCTCTGAATAGCATCTTTTTAGCATGGCAGACCAAACATCATACTCTTTTGTTTTTACTTTGTTGATTTGAGCTTTATAGTCACCAACTCCGAAGTAGCCAACACCACAAACTGACGGCTTCATTAAATCCTTTACACTACCGTTTCTTATAGCGCTGGATTCAGCGTTCCTGACAAATCCTGTGTCAATAAAAACAACATCAACATCATATTTACCTTTGTAATGCTTTATTCTTAATGAGCCATTATTTTTTGTTTTGTGTATGGTATTTTCAACCATATCTAGAGGTATATTCATATTAGTCTCACTTTGACTATCACTATAATGAGTCGCGCCATTGTGTAGTGTGTCACAATGTTCAGCCGCTAAGCCTAGGCGCATTACCAATATAGCATAATTATGTTAGAATGATATAATCATAAGTGATCAATTAATTATTTAACATTTAGCACAAGGTAGAACTATCATGGCAGGCGAAATTAACGGCACGGCAATAGTAGTAAATAACACATCAGGCGCAATCGTGGGTCAAGGTGATTTTACACATACTTTCGGTGGTACCCCTATCGAGATTGGCAATAAATCAAACGGCGACAACGTCACTTATTTAGATGGTGAGCTAGCAACTAAGCAGCATATTTTTGCAGGTGACTTTACCTATAATAACAATACAGAATTCAGAAAGATTCGCGCTGATTCCCTTGCTGGTACACAGGATACTTACACGTTAACATTTACAGGTTCAGGCGCGGCGACTGACGAATCATTCACAGGATTATTTGTACCTACTGGATTGAGCGACACCATCCCGCACGGAGCAAAGGTATCGACAGCAATGTCATTTAACTCTAGTGGAGCTGTTACGCACGTTCCAGCGGCAGACGTGTAATGCATATCAACCTGTGTTTTAAAACTTACAACTGCAAGTTAAATCTTGCGGCTTGTAAGTCATTCCACCAGCAAACAGGTAAAGATTTAAATTACTTGCTTATGTGCTACTTAGAGTTATTCAGAAAGAATGAAAAACTTAGTTTAGTTGAAAGGCTCAAGAGTGCTTTTGGTATGGAGTCTACTGATGTTGCAGCTAAACTATTTCATTGCTTAATAGTTCAGGAGGATAAGAGTATTCCCCTGGCTGAAATTGAAGACGCTATGTTTCGAGTTAGCTGGATGCCTACCGATAACGACACTGACATGTGCGAGCCTTGGCCTATGGTTATGCTTCAGCTGGCTATCGATGTCAGTTCATACTATGCGGAACTTGATAAAAAAAAAGTAATTACCTAGGTCAATCGTACGTACAAATAGAAGAATTCAGCGTTAAATACTGGGATTACTTTAAGTACTGCGTAAAAGAATTAAAGATAGCACCAAGCGAGGCGTGGCAATTAGATTTAGTTGAAATCAGTTGCTTATCAGAGCAAAGCAATTCTGAAATAGACTTGACTGTAATGCTTAACTACGAACGAAAACAAAACGGAGCTACTAGCGAATGGCTACAGAGAAACTAATAGTTGAGCTTGACGCTAAAACCGCAAAGCTCGACAGCGCCTTATCAAAGACTGACAAGAAGCTTGACGAACTTGACGGCTCAGTTAAAAAAACAGATAAATCATTTTCGAACTTTACCAAGGGCGCTGCCGCTGCCGCTGCTGCCACCCTGGCTGTTGCTGCCGCCGTTGGTGCCGCTGTTAAGGAGGCATCTAATTTCGCGAGAGAATTAGAGGTTGCATCTAATCGTACTGGTGATTCAGTTGAGCGCCTACAGGAAATGGCTTTTGCTACTAACACGGTAGGCGTATCACTTGAAAAGCTTGGTGATATCGGCAAGGACACCAACGAAAAAATTGGTGAATTCCTTACTACCGGCGGCGGTGGCTTTCAAGATTTCGTTGACATAATGAAAATAACATCGCAAGAGGCCGAGGTATTGGCGCAGCGATTCTCTACAATGTCAGGCACTGAAGTATTGCAAGCAATGGTGAATCAAATGCAAGCCGCTGGCGTTGGGGCCAATCAAATGTCATTTGCTCTTGAGGGCATGGCATCAGATACAACTGATTTAATACCGCTACTACTTAACGGTGGCGATGCAATGAAAAGCCTAACTGGTGAGTTTTCAGATTTAAACACTACGCTATCGAAGCTTGACGTTCAAAAAATCAGAGAGGTTGGTAAGGAGTTCGATAAATTTAGCGGGTCTTTTGCTGCCCAATCAAGGCAACTTGTTGCTGACTACTCAGAAGAAATAATCAAAGCCCTAAATGTAACAGCGTTCCTTGGGGAGAAAACAATTGAGTCGTTTAATGTTATAGCTGCCGGATGGGGCGGGCTAATAAGTGTCGCACAGGCTGCGCTAACTGACTTCGTAAATGGAACGGAAACGTTTGATGCTGCCCTAGCTGATGCGGCCGGAAACTCCGCTATGAGACTGAACGAGCTTGTCGGCGAGGACTTCTACGAGCTTGGCGTTCAGTATGGTAAAAACATAGCTGATGGCATGGCTGATGGCATGGAGCAAAACCAAAGTAAAGTGTTAGAGATAACGGTAAGGGGAGGTAAGCAATTAACCGACTGGGAGAAGCTTGATAAGAAGCAACGTGCTGGTGTATATAAGGATTTCATAACAGCATCAAGCAAGCTATCTGAAACTTACCTTGAAGATAATAAAGCGGTTCGGTCTGCGTTAGTGGTGATGGATACAGCGGCGGGTGTTCAGCGTGCCTTTGCTGAAAATAACTTTTGGGTGGCGCTTGGGCAGTCAGCTGTAATAGTGGCAAGCGGCCTTACGCAACTTAATAATATTAAAAGCGCCGGTAAAGGCGGCGGTACTATCTCAGGTGGCGGTGGTGGAGTATCATCACAACAACCACCACAGGATGACTTCCAGCCAGAAACTACGGGACTAGATTTAACTGTTGCAGACACTACTGGCGGTTCATCAGTACAACAAATTAGATTCGCAACTGATAGCGGAGATGAGCTGATTGATACAATAGCGAACATGATAAACAAAGGACAAGAAGAGGGGCGCTTTTAATGCCAATAATTAGCAATACAGCGAGCCGAGTCCTTGCTGACGGTTTGTCGATATCAACCAGTAACGTACTAATAGACCAAGTGCCAACAATAACCGATGCGGGAGCGGGTGAGACTGCGAGTAATATCTCAGACCCCGACCACTCATTGAATTATACTTGCGGAACCAATGTGGCTAACTTTGCTGTTAGCTACGGTGCACAAACAAACATTAGTTATGTAGCTATATCTGGTCACACTGCTGCGACATTAACACAAGCAACTATCGAGCTATACAATGATACCACCCTGATAGGTACTGCTGTGATAAAGCGTAATCATAACATTATGTTTACGTTTCCTGCGCAAGCGTTTCAAGACTTGATTGTTAAATTTGTCACTGTGCCCAATACACACCAAACCACAGTTAGTTTTATCGCCGCTGGACGTCACATAGTAGTGCCAACTGGTGAGCAAGCAGGATATAAGCGCGCATGGTTAAATCGCCACACAACACAAAAGACAACCACTAACCTGCAAGTAGGACCAGTAGCAGGAACGAGGAAGTCAGTGGCGCTAATGGGTAATCTATCACTACCAAACCAAACGGCAGCATTTGCAGAGGGTGTATGGCAAGACTTTATTGATTTTAGCTTTGATCAACCGTTCTTTATTAAAGAGCAGAGCGATAAGCCGGAGTCTAGTTATATATGCTTTGACCCTGAACACGGCATCGGCGCGCATGGTCAAACAAGAAAGCTAGACGTTATCACATTAAAATTCACAGCTTACAACGGGTTATAAAATGTCATCTTTTGAAGCAACAAGAACAATGAGAATGCAGGAGCATTTCGAGGTACTAGAAATAGACCTCCCCGTTATCACTGGTGCATGTACCATCGGTGGCGCTCCTGGGTTTGGTACCCCATTAACCTGTGACCAAGCATGGGCCGGAGAATACAAGACATACAAGTTCACAAATGAGAATTGCCCAGTACCTTTACCCGGTAGCCCTTGGCGTGTAATAAAATCAATCAGTGAAACTGCCACGGAATTAAAGCCTGGCGATGGCCTATCAAGCAGAGGCTCTTTAAAGATAGTATTTACTGATGATGAAAAGCAAGACCCTAACATTGATGCTCCGGGAGTTACGCCAACAGTAAAAACTCAAGGATCATTCTTTGGTAAATTATCTGCGAGACAGATATTCGAAAACAAAGCTGTAAGATTAAAGCTTTACAGGGTAGAGCCTGACGGAACGGTTGACCTAGTTAATGGCGCACAAACTAGGCACTATGTTGCAAACTCATTTATTGCAGGTAGTAAAGGTACGTGGACACTAGCATGTAAAGACGTACTATCATTAGCTAATCTTAACGAGAAAACTTGGCCAGTGGCAACACAGAGTTTTTTACGTCAAGATATCGATTCATCAGTGACATCCTTGCCTGTTGACGGGGATACGGACTACTCGGGAGTTTTCGCAGTCAGAATAGGTGATGAATTCTTTAAAATAATTGGCGTTACTGACAACTTGCTACCCACTGCGTCACTAACCGTTAACACAAGAGGTAGCGATATATTCGCCACAATATCAGGTGAATTGCTAACTAAGACGAGCGCTGATGATCATAGCTCAGGCGATGAAGTATTCCTGTGTGAGCTTTCAGATAATGAAACAATTGATAGCTTCATAGCGCGAGTACTAGTTGAGTCAGATTTTGATGCCTCATTAATACCGGCCACTGAATGGGCTGATGAAGTGGCGGAGTGGCACGCAACAGATAAAATAAACACACTTCATAGCGAATCAGAAAGCGTGAATGATGTATTGAAAAAGGTTCTGTCTGGATTTCTAATGGATTTGTGGTTCTCAACCACAGAGAATCTAGCAAAACTATCAGCCATAAGTGTGTGGAAACAATCATCATCTACACTTGTTGAAGGTAAAGAGATAAACGCATACACGATAACTAAAAAACCTCAAGATTCAATAAGGGCGTCTAGGGCGCTAGTACTTTATGATAAAAGAAATCTAGCAGATGATGATAGCGTATCAAGCTATAAAAAAGGCTCGCAGTTTTCAGATAACACAATAATTGGTGGTGAATTCTTTGGTAAGCACAAGGATAAGCTATTCAAAAGCAATAGTCTTATAGGTACTAATGCTGCTGATTTGTTAGTGCAGAGGTACGTTAGTAGGTTTAAGTTTACGCCATTTATCAGAACGTTTATTACTGATGAGCGCCATTTAAACTTTAGTACTGGTGACGTTGTAGATATGAGGACAACCGTAGACCAAGCGGCTGACGGCTCACCATCTAGTAACGTTAGGTCGCAGATATTGAAAATAAACCCAATGTATACAAAGGATGGCCGCCACTACAAAGTTAACGCGATGACTTATGAGGCAGCGTTCGAAGATGATACAGAGATAGTTTTGGATTCACCGCTAAGCGAGTCAAATCTATACATACTTGCCGGTGCGCCATCTACAGCGGTAACTATAACATTCGTGTTAACATCTTACTCTTTCGGTGCTACCGGATTCAGGGCTGGCGCGTTCGCTCCTGGCTCAAAGATAATTATAATACTAGTTAATGGTTTTGACGGTCAGGCGCAAGGTGGTCGAGGTGGTAATAGCGATGAAATAGGTGTTGACGGCGGTACAGTATATAACGCGCAAGGCGTTGATACTGATATATACTTTTCTGGCGCTACACCTTCAGCATCTAATCCGGTTGCAGATGGATATATTAGAGCGCCTGGCGGTGGCGGTGCTGGTGGCGCAGACTTCACAATCAACCCATCATTAATACTTGAGGGCGGCGGTGGCGGCGGCGGTGCTGGTAGGACTGGCGGCATTGGCGGCAACGGGTATTTCGATGGAACTAATGGCGATATCATTGGTAATGGTGGTAACGGTGGGGTTGGTCAAGTACTAATACCGAACAGCGGTGAAAATGGTAGCGATGGCGGCGGCTGGGGTCAGGATGGCGATTCTGGTATACTGTTCGGTGGTGGTGCTGGCAATGGTGTTTTAGACTCAGGCGCTACAGTGGTCCTTTTCGGAGCAACACCAACAAGATACATAAACGGTAACGGCTCACACCCATAAACATAAGGTAAAAACATGATTGGATATAACGGTATCGCAGTGTCAAGAAATGACGCTATTGACCCTATGACGAGTAAGGTAGATTTAAACGCATCTATCGGCACATTGGTGACGGTAAGGGTTGCGTCTATTCCGCCAGGTATGGGAGCAACAGCTAGTTTATTTGATGTAAACGATGCTCCGATAGCTAACCCTGTCACGTCTGACGATAATGGGAATTATTTTTTTAAAGTTGATTCCGGTACTTACGACATAATATCAAAAGAAGGTACTGGAGATGAGTTTATAGAACCGTCAGAAACTATAGGCGCTACAGCAGAGTTAATAAACGACCTATCACAAGCTTATAACTTCACTTTCGTTAACTCTATGACCTCTAGTGCGATAGCATTTCCTGCCGGTAAGCGCTTAAAAACAGATTATCACAACTCAGTGAGTATGGCGGGTGGTGCGGAATACATAGTCAGAGCTGGCGCAAGCCCTGAGCCTGTAGGTAGTCCTGATTTAAATGGGGCGTTTTATGCTGAGCTGCAAGGCAAGGCCGACTGGATGACTCCTGAAGTTTTCGGCTCAGATGGTACTGCGGCGGTTGATTCCATTGTAATACCTAAGTACATGGCAGCATGTAGAAAGCAGTTATGGAAAAGCGGGAAGACATATATTTTAGATGCTGATATTGCTGGTAATAGTCGAGCGTTTGAGGTTTTCTCAGATACTGAAATGATTGGTTACGGCGCGGTTATTGACCTTATAGGAACTCAAAACAATGGTTTTTATATGGGATTTGATAACGGCTCGTTGTTCCGTATTCGTATTGCTGGATTTAGGTTTATAAATTCAAATGTTATCGATGCTACGAACGCTATATTACTTGAAGGTTTTGCTAATTACTTAATAGTTGAAGATTGTGTTTCGGTAGGTATCGGACAATACTTTTTAGGTATGGGTGGTGTTAACAGCGGCTTCAACCATTGCACAGTTAGAAATAACAAAGCACTTAACACCAACCCTAACGGCGGAAACTTCTTTAGCTTACCTTTCGAGTTTTTCCCTAAAGTAGCTAGTAAAGATTTACAGTTTTACGGTAACTATGGCGAACAAGCAGGAGGAGGCGGTTGTTTCAAAATACATTCGCTTACAGATGCTGACATTTACGATAACGTATTTGTTAGGACTACCAATGTTCCTGGCTCTAACTCCCAAAGTGTAATGTTAGGCGGTAGAGTTGGAGAAGAAACGCACAACATAAGATTCCATCATAATAGAATAGAAGATGCTAACGGTTCTTTAGGCGCTTTATTCTTAGGTAATGGCTCTGATAAGACGTTTGTCGATAACAATAAAATAGAGGGTGTTGGCTCTACCATATGGATTGGAACAGGCCTTGCTGATAGTGAGATAACAAGCAATGTAGTTGATAATATATATTCACTAGGTGCATCAAGTGTCCTTACAAATTTAATAATAGAGGGTAACACACTATTCTCAATAGATTTTGCAGGTCCGCCAAGCGGAAACCTACCAGACCAAATAAACGGCCTTTTTGTTAAAACCAACAAGATAACCGGCAGCGTTAGATTTCAAGTAACAACCAGCTCAAGCAAGTTGAGAGTGTTAAGAAATGACTTTGAAAACGTTACGGCCAAGTCAATATTTGCATGTGATGATATCGAGTTCAAATACAATAATATTATTTTAGATGACTCATGGGCTGCTGGAACTCAGTTCGCAGATGTAACCAGCTTAGCAGGTAATTACAAGCAAATGAATAACACTTGGGATATGAAGGGACTAACACAGCAAACGGTTTGGCTCAACGGCCCTGCAGGAGCACAGGTTGTTGGTGAGACAGTTGAAGATCCAACGGTAAGACTCGTTCTTGATAATGGTACTTCTTCTGAGTTATTCGATAATAGACTTAAGATAAGTGGTGGCGGATGGACTCTGGTTTAGATTGACATGAAGATACCGCCTTTTTGATTTAGGCGGTTAACTCGATAACCTCAGCTTCAACTCTGGGGTTATCCCTATCTATACCGCCATGGCTTTTATTTACACCCTAACCAGCCGAAATACGCAGCTGACCTCGTATCTTCATTGCTGCGACCCTTCCAGCCTGTAATCTTTTCAAACTGTGCTCTATCCTTTTTCCACATCTTAGATATTTTATGTTTAACGGGGAATATTAAAAAGCTAGCTAAAAATACTTCTAGCTCTGATTGTGCTTGTTGACACATACCAAGAGTTCTAGACCTCGCTTTAACCTCCGCCAAATCCTTTCCTGAGTAGCTTTTTTTAGGCTTCATAAATACAGCGTTATTAGCGCAAACATCTTCAACATGAAACTCTACGCCCTTATCTAGCTCCTGCCATTGCGGTATCATTTTTACAATATCGACAAGTGATAGGCAGTTTAATCCTGTTAATTTGCCGTCCATATAGACAGCTACACCATGCGCTTTCGAATCTGGGTCAATACCAATAATTATTTTACTCATGCGCTTGTACCCCTAATGGATTCACATACATCATAAGGTGGTAACTCATAACCATAATCGCGCATATCTTCAATCATCTGTAGAAATAAATCGCGTTGCTTGCCGTACTTGTCGGTAAACTTATGCTTATAATGAGTAACATTACTGGGGTGGTCACTGCTTACGTCGTGCAATACAAACGGCACAGGCAATACAAACTCATGACCAATAGCTACCTTGTTGTGTTTAGCGCTTCTACCAAGTACATGATGAAGCTGAATTGGCTTGTTTGACCATTCGTTACCGTAAAGTATTTGAATGTTATTTTCTGCCCATTCAGCTATATCTTTCATCCACTGCTTTTGCTTTGCGTTTGCTGGTTTAGTAGCCATCATAATCACCTTTAAAATTATCCAAAATCATACATATAACAATTGATATGCATAACACTAAAACACAATCACCTATACATTGAGTTGTCATTACCGCCTCGTATACTTAATTTTACCGCCTTTGCCGCGACTACCACCACGAAAGGCGTTCTTCGTCTTTAAGTAGTAAACATCATCGTCGCTAAACGCACTTGCTTGGGCTGCACTTACTGAGATTGAGTGCATCATAGATTGTCTTAATATTTGTTTACTTAACTTATCCATACATAAACTCCTTAACAATATAATAAGCACTAAACGCTAGCGGCGCACAAAGAACAATCACAACTAGCAGCGAACCGTAAATCTGCTTGTGTAGTGGGAATTTAAACATAATCAATCCTTAAACTTAATCGGTACGCCATTATCATTCCAGTAAAATATCATTTGCTCCATATACTGTTTTGATTCGGCGGTATTAAATAAACTTGTAACTTCCAAGCACTGCACTAACTTCATTTTACTTTCATGACTATGCCGATAGTAATCAAGCTTACATAGTAGAAATTCGAGCTTATCACCATGCTTAGAGCTATTTAAAAGTAGCGGCAACCCTATCGCATCCTTACAGAAGTTTTTAACCTCTAACGCTGTACGGTCTCCATAATGCTTTGCTATTTGGCCGTACCACAAATGCTGCTGGTTGTTGGCGTTGATACTCCTATCTTTACTTTTCTCAACTACCGTAAGCGTGTAATCTTGACTAGGGTTAGCGCTAACTATCTCTTTTATCTTATTGATAGCTACTGTGCTGGTTGATAGCTTTAGCGTGTAATCCTTAATCACTGTTTACGCTCATTATGTAAAAGCGTCTCGACCACATTCATACCGCCAACGATAGAGCTATACTCACCATCCGCTAGATACTGCAAAAAGTAATGTTTAGCTTCAGAAACTGCCTGCTCAATCGTTGGAGCGGTAACGCCCCACAAACCTAGTCGGCAATCTATACTGTGAGACCCTTTGGACTTTACTGATTCGGTACACATGTAAAACTTATCAAACTCTGTTAATTCTCTCATAACTCACCCCACTAAAAAATAAACACTAAAACCACAAACACATATACACACTATCGCTACTAGTGTTGATATATCTAAATACAAAAGCTTTTTATAGTCCATTGTTAAACCCTCGCAAATATTCTTTATAGTCAGGCTTTAGCTTTTTAGCTGCCGCCATATCCTTTTTAGCATCACCAGTAACGGCGACACCTTTGCGCTCTAATAGCTCACGCATCGCTTTACTGGTGGTCATTACGATTTCAAGCTAGCAAGAGTTTTTTCTAGTCTAGCAATCTTTTCTTGCTTTAATTTTTCTTTAGTTGCTGCAATATTTTCAGGTGCGTTCAAAATATCAGACTTTGATTTTTCATTAATGAGTATTTCTAACATATCACTTAACCATATTGCAAAATGCTTATTATCATCCGTGTACCCGCTACTGAACTCCTCATTCACAGCGGGCCTATTAGAATTATTTAGATATATGATTAAATGGTAATTATCAACATAACTCGTAAACTCTAATGAAGCAGAAAACACATCTCTATCTGTAGTTAACTCGATACACTTACAAAACAACTCACCCGCCAATTTTAAATTCTCTTTTGATAGCTTCATTTTTCATTCTCTCCATTAATTAAGTAAGCTAACTATAACTCATAAGTCACAGTTAACAGATTGGACCAGTGACATATCACCGAATTAATTTAAGCAACAAGCTCGCTAGATAACTTCCTGACCGTAAAGTAACTAAGTCCTGACTTGTTTGCTATTTCCTGTAGTCGCATTTTCTCACCGTTGAACCTTCTTTTTATGAGCTCTCTAGCTGAGTCCGTCCTAGTAGTTATCATTTCATCATAACGAACACGCAACCTAGAGTACTTAGACTTAACGTCTGAATGATTGGCGGACATAATGCGCAACCTCTCCTTGAGCTGCTCAATCTCAGCTTCGTACTCGTGCTTTTCTTTAAGTGTAAGCATGTCGTTATCTAACATTTGCAAGCCCCTTATCAGACAATCCAAAGTAAGTATGTACGCTCATCCCTCGGCCAGTATTTCTAAATGATTCGCCAGAGGCTTCTAGCAACGACATGACAAGAAACACCGTTGTTGTGCTGTATCCGGTTTTATCTATCATGTCACTTGATGACGTTAGACCGTTATCTTTAAGGCAGTTCCAGATAGCGCTGATAGCTTTTTCAGATGGTGCGTTAGGCTTTCTTTTAGTTTTGACTTTCGCGGGTTTCTTTTCTTTGATACCCATGATTTTATAGATAATCTTTGCGTTTAAAATCATGCTGCATTAACTCCTTTGTAAAATAATACCGGTCTAATTGAGCCAGCAACGGTGCGTGGAATTGATTTAACAGTACCTATAGCCTCTTGCTTATACAATCGGCTATGTACCGCTGATCGACTTCTGCCTGTGGCGTTTGCAACCTCTGTTACTGATAACCAAGTATCGCTAACTAGTGACAGTATGCTATTAAGAAACTCCTTACCCACTACTGGGTTTATTTTCTCTTCAGTTGCGCCTGCTTCATAATCATCCACACTATCAACTGGCTTAATTCTTCTAAAATCATTTATATTTAACATCACTCTTCACCCTTATTTGTCTTCGTTTAACTTACGTGTTTTAGCTGCTATCTCTATCAACTCTAGTTCGCGCTTTTCGATGTCTTTTTCTTCTTGTGTTGGTTCGCTCATTGTCATTCTCTCTTTGTTTGTTGAGCTACATAAGGTAGCTGTTATTTAATTAAGCCATTGCCATTTTCCTACACAAAAATCCTTAAAGCTGGGGTATTCGTATAGCTGCTTCAAATCATCATGGCTCGATTTATACTCGTCCATCAATTCACTTTCATTTTCCATCAGGTACTTTTCAAACGTGCCGTACTGCTTTCTTGTTTTCATAATCATTTCCCGTTAGTTGTTTGCGTTGATGAGACTAACTTTAGCAACCACCGTTTAATGTGTCAATACAAAAATACAATATTGTTTGTTTAAATATATATTGACGTATTAAGTATTATGCGTTATTGTTCACTCACTTACTTAATAAAGGGTTTACAAAATGCAATTACAAGAATTAAAGAAGTTAGTGGAATACGAAGCAGTAGGAACTCTTATGGCTACTAGTTACGGTGAAGGGTGGGCTTTGGTTGCGCTAAAGGAAGAATACAAAGACAAGCCTAATAAGATGGATTGTGCTTTAGAGTTAGCAAGAGGTGGAACTAGAAAATTTATGACACTTGATGCTGTCGCCAAGCTTGTGAAGACCGAGCTTTATAACGCAAAATTTATGGTTTGCTAGAAATGAAAAAGCGCCCCAGCAAGAGCGCAAATTATTAATATTTAGACAGGTCCATTATATATGACTACAAATAAAAAATCATTCTTACTGCATATAGACAGCTTAGATATACTGGATGATTTAACCAACGGACAAGCAGGAGTGTTATTTAAAGCTATAAAAGCTTATCAACATAACGAAGAATTCCCGCTTGATAGTGTAGTAAAAATAGCGTTTTCACCATTCAAAAACCAGTTTATTAGGGATGATGAGAAATACATCAAAACATGCGAAAGGCGTGCTATTGCTGGCTCTAAAGGAGGTAAGCAAAAGGTAGCAAATGCTAGCAAATGCAAGCAAGAGGTAGCAAACGTAGCAGATAGTAATAATAAGAATAAGAATAAAACAAAGAATAAAAGTGATAATTATAGTAAAGACATATATCAGCAAATAGCTGATGCATACAATGAAGTTTTCCCTCACTTGCCTCAAGTGGTAAAGGTTAGCCAGAAAAGAAAGTCGCATATATCAGCAAGTATTACCGAATTTAAAAAAGAGTTTGGTTTTGACAGCGCTGAAAACTGGAAGGGTTTATTTTGCCATGCAGCAAAAAGCGATTACCTTATGGGGAAAGTTAACGGTTGGTCAATGAGTTTTGATTTCGTGATCAACAAAGCCAACCTACTAAAAATAATTGAAGGGAACTATGACAATGCTTAAAGAACCACTTAACAATCTAAATGCTGAAAAGTCGATACTTGGTGCATTACTAACTGACTGCAATCACAGCACATCGAAACAAGCACTGGATATGATGGATTCATCAGCGCTTTACCTGCAAAGCCATCGCGTAATATTTGACGCAATAAAAACAATGGCCGAGAGTAAAGAGGTAGTCGATACAATATCAGTGACCGAGAGGTTAAAAGCTAGCGGCACAGAAGCTATGTCAGGTGGTTATTATTATATATCTGAGCTACCGCGTTCAGTAACTAGCTTAGCCCTTACACTTGTTCATGTGGACATTGTAAACAAGATAGCGATTAAGCGAGATATAATCAGAACAGCGCAACAGGCGATTGAACACTCTGAAAACCTTGAGCCAAGCGAGCTAATCGAGATGATAGAAAATAATCTCAAGTCAATTACATCAAAAGACACAGGGAAAGAGGCGAGTCACATTTCAGATTTCGGTAATGATTGGCTAAACAAGCTTGATGAGCGAGTGCAAAGCGGGGGCGCTATAAGCGGATTAGAGACAGGAATAGCTGAACTCGATGAAAGACTATCAGGTTTTGATTTAGAGGGTTTAATTGTGCTTGCAGGGCGTCCTAGCATGGGTAAGACGTTATTAGCTCAGACGATAATGGACTATGTAGGTGGTCACGCACAGAAAAACTGCATGTTCTTCTCTATGGAAATGAGCGACAAGCAAGTTTACGAAAGATTTATCTCTAAGGCTTCAGGCGTTTGCCCCAAGAAAATCAGAAGCGGAAAAGGTCTTAACAATGAAGATTGGGGGCGATTAACTAGCGGCATGGGCGCTGTCAATGCTAGTAACATCTACGTTGAGACAGATGCAAAGCTTTCAGTTGGTCAGATACGCGCAAGGGTGCGTAGGCATGTAGCTAAAAAGGGCTATATTGGGCTGATTGTTGTTGATTATCTTGGTTTGATGGCTATGCCGAAAGCAGCTAGTTTAACAATATCTATTGGTGAAATAACCTCATCACTTAAAAGCCTAGCAAAAGAAATGGGCACACCTATTTTACTACTGGTGCAGGGTAGTCGAGCAATGGATAAGGGCGGCAGACCTGTAATGAGCGACCTTAAAGACTCAAGCTCGATTGAGGCTGATGCAGATGTGGTTTTATTTGTACATCGTCAAGAGGTTTTAGATCCCGACACTGAACTAAAAGGCGTAACAGAATTGATTATCGCTAAAGACCGACACAATGACGGAAACGGAACCATATACCTTTCAAAAATGTCGGGCGGTTTTGGGGCGTTAAGCGTTCAGGAAGTTGCAGAAATGACCCAAAGAGAAGAAGCTAAAAACATGCCAGCACAGCGCGGATACCAAAGAGGTTAATTATGTATACAGATAATAAAATGGAAATAGAAAAGCAGTTTAAAAAGGATATAGGCTTTAGCATTGCCGAGGCTGAAATTAAGTTAAGAAAAATCAAACGGGATAACAATGAACTTTACAATTTACGATGTTCACTCAATGGTTTTTGCTCAGAGGCGAATGAAAAGATAGTACTGTCTGATGATGTAAGAGTGATTGTAAAAGCTAGAATTATCGAATTAGAACACTAACAAGGGATTATAAAATGAGTATTGAAGCGCAAACAGCAAAAGTATATTTTGCACCAACTAAAGGGCGTAGATATTTAACAAAAGGTTCAGCGATACATAATGAGGCTAGAGCGATTATATACAAGCATTACCCTCGTGAACCTTACGAATCAGACACAGGTTATTTTTGTGATATAGGCGAAACAAGACCTATGTATTTCACGCGCAAATACAAGGCGCTGTGTGAAGCACTAAGAAACACAATTAAATAAAACAAAGGGATTATAAAATGAAGCACACAATAAAATTAAAAGAAGTCAGGACAACAACAAGAACAGCAACCATTGAAACTGATTACGAGCATCCTGATTTAGACTCATTAATAAAGCTTGTTGCAAGTGGTGTTAATAATACTGGGTTTGATGATGTTGGTGACGAAGGTGATACTGATGTTTACCAAGAAATAAACGGCGTAGATATTGATTTTATAGAAGTATAAATAAAACATAATGGAGGGTAATAGATATGAAGCAGTTAAAAACTAAATGTGACCACTGTGAAAAACCTTTAACTCCTGATAAGTGGGAGCAATGTGATTGGCCTGTTCATTGTAGTCAGGAATGTGAAGTAGAAGCCAATAAAGAGTTGCACGAATACTTTGAAAAGCAAATGTTTAAATAAACACACAGTAGAGAGTAACAACAAGCCAGTTAGCCGACTGGCTTTTAATTAAGAGTATAAAATGACAACAATATTATATGATCATAAAAATAAACAGATAGCGTGCGATAGTCGCATGTCAAAAAACAGCGGTGCTTATAACGATAGTTACATTAAAATGAAAGAGGTCAACGGAATTCTATTCGTATTAACCGGATCAACTTGTGATGCTGACTACTTTATGGAAAATTATAAAAAGTACGCAAAGGTTGAACTTGATGGTATTGATATAGATTGCTCTGGCATTATTGTTCGTGACAAAGTTGCATATAATGTATTTATTCATGACGGCGTATTCAATGAGGATAATATGTTTTGTAATGAATATGCAGGCAGTGGTGGCTCGTATGCGATATCAGCACTAGATCACGGGGCGACATTGAAAGAGGCTATTGAGTATGCAATGACTAGGGATTTATATACAGGAGGCAAGGTTCACGTATACGACATTGAAAAAGGCGAGTTTATCTAGTACACTATCAGCATAAACTTAACTCACTCTTCGTTTATGTTGTTTATCTACACTACTCCTTGTAAGCGCCGGACTAATCACCTGGCGCTTTTTTATGTGTGTAATTTGATATAATAAAGACTAATAAAGGGGGTTCTTGTTATGATGTTTAATAGTCTTTGTCATAGTGCTGACATAGCCACGCAAAATAAAATAAAGGTTAATTAGTTATGGATGATTTACTGATAGAAGCGTATGAATGCGTTCTTGAGATAGAAAGATTACTTTCAGGTGTTAACGAAAGAATTGATAACAGGTTCTCAGGCGAATAGCACGCACAAAAAAGGCCACTCAATAGCGGCCTTTTATTTATCTCTCTAATAACTCACAAAGGTTATCTAATAGCCTATCAGCTAGCCTTGTTATCATTGTAGCCTCTTAAATTATCTATGTAGTCACCTATCCAATTGTTTTTATCGCGCTCTGAGTTAAACCCCGCGCTTGGCATAGCGCCAGTCATTTCGCTTATAGCATCAGCTTTAACACTGCTAAGGCATTGCTTTGAAGTTCTATTATCTATTGTTGACCAGTCATCACGCCATGATTCACAGCCTCAAAAGCATTGCGCTCACTGATTAACTCTTCTAATTGCTTGTCAAGATTTGTCATTAGAAACTATCCTAAAGTAGTGAATAAAAATAATCTTCGTTTGTTTGTGTTTTTAACGCTTTTATTTCGAGACTATCTTTGCGGTCACGAACCAGTCTAGCGCAACGCCCATGACTACTATTGATTACTGATACACCACTCTGTGTTAGTTCGTCTGTTGATTCATCTTTAGCATCAGACAATGCCTTAACTTTATCAATGTGGCTACTTGGAATGTAATTATTGAAACGCTCGTCTTTACCTATCGTTAATATACTCATTATTTTACTACCTCTAGTAATTGAATGTTGGCGCACTTTGAAACGTCATAATGGGAAACCTCAAGGATAAATCTCATAAGGGTTTTGGAGTAAATGCCTACATGCACTTGTGTACCTGACACTAGATTGAACAGATAAGCCTTACCATCTATTAGATCTATATGTGGGATTAGTGGTTTGCACTCGGTAACTTCCGCGCACTGGTAATCAAATGTACTATTCTTGTAAACCACTACAGTACCATCAACCGCCAAGCAAACTTTTGGTATCTCTGGATTGTCACAACCCAAATCAATGAACTCCATACCTACACTAGGCAACTCACCAGCATCAGCCATAACTTGAGTATATACAGGCTTTTCAGGTTTACGCAGCCATACAGATGATGATTCAGGCTTGTAATTGTTAAACTCTTCTACTGTGCATATATATTGCCCATCGGGGTAAGTGGTTTTGAGTTCGGCTGCTATATAGCCCGACCTGCCCAAGTAATAAAGGTATTTATCATACTTATCAAACATAAAAGTGTCACTCAAATCACCCTTTAACTCTTCATACGCATCTTTAATACTCTTCATTATTTACTTCCTCTATTAGCTGGCTTATAAAATACTTCTGTAGTGTTGTTAGATGTAATCATTATTTAACTTCTCCTTTGCATTCTGGTTTTGCGTAATACTTATCGTCATAGGTAACAACGAAAGAAATAGCAACAGGCAGAAATACAGCTGCGATTACATCTGAATTAGATGGATACCCCTTTGTTCCGCATCTTTCGTGGTGGTGATTGTGAGCAAGCCCTAATGTCAGCCCGCAGATTAAAAGATAGATCCATATAATTGATAATACTTTCATTATTTACATTCCTTATCGTGAAGTTTATTAATTAAATCGGTTAATATTTCAGTTTGCTTGTTAGGTAACTTACCTTGCTCTTTACGCTTATCAGATACTGCTTTTAATTTCTCTCTGGTTAACTTGTGAATCTGTACTGTTGTCTGTTTCATATAATGTGCCTTTCTATTTAAGTTGAGATAATACTAACGCAATGCATATTATAATGCAATATAAAAATAATATGTAAATTAATATGAAAAACCCTTGACGATAGTTTAAGTGTGTATTACTATTTATCACATCAACAACGCAGCAGGGAATTAAAATGATTAATAGAGATAACGTTCCAAGCGATAAGGTAGGTGAGCAGATTGCATTGGCGGCAATGAAAGGGCAGTTAATTGAATTAGTTGAAATGTTGTCACAGCATGGAGTTACAACAGAGCACCAGATAAGTGGCTGGGCATGGTCAAAGATTGAAGAAATCGACGATATACTAAAGGATTAAATTATGACTATTACAGACGTAGAGCAAAGTTGCATTAAACCACAATCAATAGTTTATTTACTTGACGTGTTAGAAGCTGGCTACTTAAGAAAGTACAAAACAGCTAAACAGTATAAAGACACTATTGAGTACAAAGCTATCACGTTGACGGGGTGTTTAAGCGGTAAAGCAAGCAAGTATTTACTATCTGTAATAGATGACAGTTACACGACTGCCGAGCAGTACAAGGTAGCGATTAGAAACAAGATGAATGAATTAAGGAGTGAGATAAATGACATGCGTAATAGCAAATCAAACAGCTAAGCATTGTGATGAACCGGAAGCGCCAGAATGTGAGTGTGGCGCTCAAATGACGCTGCACGATGGCGATAACGAATTAACGTGCGATAAGAATTGTGACTTGGGAGAGGCGGAAGATGAGTAGTGTATTAAATATATACCAGCGAATTAACAACGTAATGAAATCTGTTCAATACGTTCAAAAGGATAGTTCAGTATCAGGAATGGGTGGCGGGTATAAAGCTGTCTCTCACGACCAGGTTATATCTGTTGCTAGGCAATCTCTGGTTGATAACGGGGTGATAATATTTCCAAATCAAATTAAAGGCGAGTTCTTGCAAATGCGAGACGTCAACGCAACACCAACACCAATCAAAATGGGCTTATACTCCGGTACTTACGAGATAAATTTTGTAAATATTGATGATGGGAGCGATAAAATAACCGCGACGATTGAAGCGCACGCAAATGATAACGGAGACAAGGCACCGGGTAAGGCGCTAAGTTACGCTACAAAGTCAGCTATCTTAAAAGTATTAAATCTTGAAACTGGTGAGAGCGACGAAAGCAGGGAAGATCAGCGAGATTTTAACTTAATCAGCGCAGAACAGGTTGATCAGCTATTCCCTTTACTTTGTGATTCGAATGGTCAGTACACAGAGAAAGGATCGAAAGTTTGTCGCGCGTTCAAGTTCAACAATCTTAACGAAATAAAGTCTAAGAAGTTCAATGAAATACTAAGGTTTGCATCATGATTATTATTGACCAAATAGAGCAAGGCACACCAGATTGGCACCGCGCAAGAGCTGGTGTAATTACAGCTAGCCGCGCTAGTGAGTTTGCAAGTGAATCTAAGTTAGCTCTAATGCCTGATAATGTTGAATATTGCAAGGATGGTAAGAATCATTCATTTATTTACGATGGCGGTAATTATATAGGCACTAACAAAGCTGAATTGCAAAATATGATTCGCGCAACATTACCGCCTATTTACGGTGATATGCGCCAAGGTTACATGGCTGAGTTAGTGGCACAAATAGCTACTGGTTTAATCCCTGAGCAAATGAGTTTTAAGCAATGTGAATGGGGTCACGACCACGAAGACCAAGCAAGGGCATTCTTTGAACTTGAGCATGGTGTTGATGTGACTGTTCCGGCGTTTATTTACCGCGATAAAGAAAAGCGCTTCGGTATTTCGCCTGATGGATTAATTGCAGGCAAAAAAGTTGGCTTAGAATTAAAATGTCCGTTCACCAGTAAGGTATTTGTAGAGTTCGCCACTTGCGACAAAATTAAAAAAGAATACATTGAGCAATGCCAGTATTCAATGTGGGTTACAGGTTACGAGGGTTGGTATTTTGCTAACTATGACCCGCGTATAAAAACTAAAAAGTTACACTGGGTATTGATTGAGCGCGACCAAGCATTCATGGATAAATACGACGAAGCAGAAAAAAACTTTATTCGTGATATGGATTCAATGCTAGGTAAATTAGATTTAAAATTCGGCCAGCAATGGTCATAACAATTAACTACTAAACAGGAAGAAAGAACATGTCACATTCAGTAACAGCAAAACTAAACCGTCCAGCTAACGAACACGCAGGACAAAACGGCGTAACATTCTTTGTCGGGTTAGGCGAAAAGAACTATGACTTTAAACTAAAAACAAATGTTTACACTAACTACGATGCAGCT
>JYMV01041064.1_pt1 | contig 20958 bp, 15 predicted proteins | sample 338911 | NCBI WGS metagenome assembly JYMV01 (sample SAMN03354496, study PRJNA234377) | hydrothermal vent metagenome | biome: Deep sea; feature: Hydrothermal plumes at the Eastern Lau Spreading Center, Western Pacific Ocean; material: Seawater | place: Tonga | collected 2009 | depth 2000 m m
TATGAAAAACATCTGGAATACATTGGAAGAAAATCACGCAATATTTTCAGAAAAAAGCAACAAAGCAGCAGGAACACGTGCTAGAAAAGCTGCTGGAGAATTCAAAAAAATCGTTACAGATTATAGAAAGGCTTCTGTTGCTGAAAGCAAGTAGGTAATAGATTGTTTTTATAAAAAAGCCCCCTTTCAAAAGGGGGCTTTTTATTTTAACGTACTAATTTTAAAAACCAATTAGATTCATATTGAGGGGTAAAGGATAATATTAGGCTTCTGCTTCAAGAATTTCTTCCTCAATATTATGTTTGGCTTTAAGGCGAATATACTCTCCCGACTCTTTAAACCATAATAATCGGGTTTGTCTTTTATCTTCACTGATATATTCTACACAATATTCAATTCCAGAACCGGTATTAATAGTCTTAGTACCGAAGGAAAATTGGGGGGTACGAACAAAGTTTGGATCATTTTCAATTTGCATAAAAACTCCTTAATTTAATTAATAAAATTTACATTGAAGAAATAACAATTGCTAAAACAAAAATATTAAATGTAGAAAAAAGGTAGTTAAAATTAGGATAAAAAAACGAATCAGAGACAATTAGATGTGTCCTGTACACCTATTTTCTCAAAAGGAATACAGCTGGGGTATGGGGGGCAAAACTGGTTGTATGCAAAATAAGTATTGGTGAGGTTCGGATAAAAAATGCAGAGGGAATCGGGCATCACTCCACTTAATTGGTTCCAGTATATATATAACCAATTTAAATGAGCGAGCCTGCCAATACTTTTGGGTAGTTTTCCTGTTAGCTGATTATAAGATAAATTCAATGTATCTAAAAATGTTAATTTCCCAATGCTTTCGGGTATTTCACCACTGAGGGAATCATCATACAGCCATAAAAAAGTGAGTCTCCCATTTTCATTCCATTTTTGAATTTGCAGTTCAAGGGGTTCAATAGTTCCGCTTAAATCTGTATCAAGTGTTGATATAATTGATCCAGAGCTGTTATCAATAAAATCCTGTAACACATCCAAATCGCTTTGATGGTAGCATTTTCCGTTGATGTCGGAATGGCCGCTACCGCATCCTTCTGGTTGGGTGGTACAGGCCATCAAAAAAGGAATTATGAGAATTAAATATTTCTGCATTTGGGGTGGATAGAAATTTGAAAATGGAAATTTGAAATTGATGGGAAATTAAATTGTACCAAATCCCGAAGCATCTAATTTACAGTCAATTGTTTCTGCCTGTTTTTTGCCCAATAATAAGTTCCAAATCCGGTTATTAATTCAAAGGCAATAAAGAGAGAGATATTTATGGCAATACCAGTTGCAAACCCATAACTATGCAAACCGACACCGAGAAGATTTACACCAAACCAAGCCAAAATCACTACAATATTATTCAGGATCATGCCCAGCGCAAAACCCATTGGTTTCACAAATCCGGTAATGCGAAGATGCAACATCATAATCTGCCACATGACAATAAGGAGAGCGCCATTTTCTTTTGGGTCCCATCCCCAAAACCTCCCCCAGGATTGATCCGCCCAAATTCCTCCAAGAATGGTGCCAAAAAGGGTGAAGAATAAAGCAAACAGGGTTGCTCCAAACACATTGGCATTCACAGTTTTTAGATATTTTTTATCAAAGGGAGTTCGGATGGCTTGGAGCAAATATACATGTCCCAGCACACCGGCAAAGAGAGATGTACCATATCCGATGGTGATGGTGGTGACATGGGTTGCCAGCCAAAAATTTGAATTTAACACAGCTACCAGCATTCCCAGGGTATCACCATCATTTGCATACCCGAGTCCTACAAAATGGAGTGCTGCTCCAACGATGGTACCCATGAAAATTCCCATTCCATCTTTGCGATTATATTCCAAAAGCGAGGCGCAAATGACCCCAATGAGGCTGACAAAAATGATACTTTCATAGAGGGTTGAGACGGGAGGCCTCTGCATAATTATAATGCGTAAAAGGATGCCGTAAAAATGAAAAGCTAATCCTCCTAACAAGCATGCAAATGCAATTCGCCTCAGCAATTTTGGTTTAGTCATCCAGGAAATTACTAAAAGGAGAAAAGCCAGGATGTAAAATGCGATGCTTTTATAGAATAGATTTGCTTTATTTGTCCAGGTTTCCAATTTAACATTGGTCAGGTTGAATAAACCCTTAAATGGGTGGGAAAGCAAGTTTTTATATTCAGCTAAATCGGAATTACTTTGTACGATATCATTTTCTAATCGGGATTTTAAAAACGATTCCAGTGTTATGAGTAATTTTTCCTGATTTGGACCGATCATTCTACTTTCCATTAATTCCCAGGGAGACTGCCATTCCTCATTCTGGTTTCCACTTTCAGGAGGTATAATTTTCAATATCCGGGCGAATTTATCCTGATCTATCTCATTTAAAACACCCATTATATGCTGCAGCTCATAGTCTGATTCTAACCACTCATTTTTTTCCCGATTCAGCAATCTTTCCATAAGGGGACTGAGTTGATTCGCCTTCCTCATTAATTGGTAATAACTGAGTTTATCTCCGGAATTGACAGATAAAGATTGGGCGATGGTTTTATGGTTAATCTGTATCAAAGGAAGTAGACAGGAAAGACTGTAACTGAGCGTCTGGTATTGGATTACATTGCTGTAAACCTTCAGCATGTGTATATCAAATTGGGTGAGTTCGGCTTCCGGTTTTCCCTGAATAGTTGTGATATAATCAATCTGATTTTTTAATCCGGATAATATTTCCTTTCGATTATATAAATGACTCGGATCCCAATAAAGTCCCAGGCTCGCTACCACCTCAGGGTTGCTTATGTTGAAGACTCTGTATTTATCTCCCTCGTCTGGATTTATAGCTATATCAAAAAACCAATCAATTGCTGATAATCCTTTAGAATTTAATTCTTCTGGTAATGCTTTGGGTTTAATAGACCGTTTACCGTAAATAACCAGAAGTTGGTTTCTCACAAATGTATCTAGGGGTTTAATGCGCCCGTTTTCATGTATGGGAATATCACGTTGATCAAAATCTCGGGGAAGTAGAATTCCACAAAGCAATATAATGAATGATAATGTCAGATTATGGATTTTCATACAGCAATCTTTTCTTTTGATTTCCTAAAAAGGTCAGGTAATTTTTGAGACAGATGAAATAATAATCCAATACACATGATGATGCTGGAAATATAGGGGAAAAGGCGTCCATAATTTTTAACTACTGCCAGTACCGTTGTTTCACTGTTTGGACCCTCAATAAATGAAGACTGAAAAAAAGTGTATCCCTTATGCCTTAGGGGTTCGTTCATTTGAATGAGAATCTTCCGGACAGCGCCATTTTCTATTAAGTTTATATCAGAGCTGTAACTTTTTGGAATGTCAGTTCCCGGATGCAGGATTTTCTTAAAATCTAAGAGTTCAATTGAAAAGGGGAGATAGGTGCGTTTCCGGCGAAGTATAATTGTATAATCTTTATTGTTTACAGAAACAGTCTGGGATATAGGCTGCCCCAGAAAAATGCCATACATTCCATCCGCATTTGTTCCCGAATTACTGATTTTATAAATCATTCCGGGACGGTTCCAATTATCCTCTTTTTCTGGTTTTAATTCATTCAGCATAAAATTTTTCAACATACCTTTATGTTGTATGCCCGCAGGGGAATTCCTTTTAGTGGGTTCACAATTTTCCAGGTAATTTATAATTTCAATTTCAAAATTCAGGTTTGCATGTGCAAGTACCTGGTTTCTTTTTAATAAGGGTTGATCAAAAATGGTAAATTCATCAAAGCTGCTTGCAGATGTATTTATAATGGCTAATTCCATAAAATGGTAATCTTCTACATGATTTGATTGAGCGCTCTCCTCAATGACCATATTGCCTTCAGAACTGAACATGGCAGTTAATCCACCACCAACCAATAGCAGTATTCCGCCCAGGTGTAAAATCACTATTCCCAATTTTTTAATTTTCCAGATACTTTTTTTGAAAAAGAAGAAGGACAAATTAATCAGAATGATAATGAGAGTGAGTCGGCCACCGGGCATGGGTATAAACCAAAACCAGGTAATCCAGGCTGAGAAATACCTATTTTGGGCAGCATATAAACCCATATCTTTTTGCGCCAGTGTACCCAAAACTACCAGCATCATCATCCAGATTATGGCGAATACAAAAATCTTGGGCTGCTTTAAAAAATTGATGATATCTTTAATACGCATAAATTATACAGTCTTTTTTTAAATTGAGATTATAAGGGATGAACAGAAGGAAATAAAGTCGGTCTCGATTTCACGAATACCCTTAGGGCCCGCGGATAGTTTAACAAATAAGGTCTGGTTACCTGCAGGGAGGATAGCGCAGAGAAAGGCAGAATCCAACTCTTCATTAATTATTCGAATTATTTTGTAATCCCCTAATCCCCCTTTATAATCGATCATTTCTTTTTCAATTTCGAAAAGTGATTGGGAATCCAGATTTAATTGTCTTCTCCAACGGTTTACATTGGCTTCAATACTGCCTCCGGTGCCGCCTAATTGAATAACCGATAAATCGCCCATTCCTCCAGAAAAGGGAACATCAAAACTTGCCAGTCTCATGGAGGAACCTGAAGACGCAATCCAACTTCCTGGTTTTGTCCAGCTAAATCCTGTAGAATTTTTTTCAGGAGTCTCAACCCGAGGTTTGTTAACAGGTGCTTTAGTTTTAGCTAATTGATAGGTCCGAATATGGTTATCTTGTCCGCAGGATTGCAGAAATACCAATATCAAAATGGAGAAAATTAATTTGATTAACATGTAGAAAAATTAAAGGTAAAGTCGGACGCAAACCTTTGAATAATTAGTCAAACATTTCCCAGCGCACATCTCGGGTGACATAAGTGACTGAAATAGAATCCGGTACAGCAACCGTTACACTAAATTGAGCAGATTGGTTTGGTTCTAAAACGGTGTCGGTAACAATCCCGGAACGGTAAATAATTTGAGATCCTTCAATGAAAGTGGAATCAGATCCCAGAAGTTGCGTGTTTCCCCCCCATAGATTATAAATGACCCTTACAAAATCTCCCCTGCGATTGCCCTGATTCATAACCTTTCCGGTGAAAAGTCTAAATGAATCAAAGGCTTCTTCTTGTCCATGACCAATGAAAACTAAATCAGGGGTGGGAAGTATTAAATCTTCAATGCCCTTTATATCAGATTTATTTAGAGTTAATAATCCTACATCTGTATTTACCAGGAGATAATCTAACTTATCTTTTTTAATAGTGCCTTCAATGATAGAACCATTTTTCAATGATATTTTATGTGCTGCCGGAGGATTATCAATGAGTGCTTTCAATTGTTTGGTATAATCCGTTTCAGGTGGTTTGTACTCATAATCCAATACCTTATTTCGAAGCAATTCAACCTCTTTCTGAATATCCTCCATAGTTTGTTCCAATTCAAAAAACTTATCTATTTGAACAACGGCAGCACTATCAGCAAATATTTCTGTGATTTCGGTTTGGATTGGTGTTTCAATCTGAGAGTCTGGATCTGCGTTTTTCTTCCTCCCGCATCCCAATTGAAAAAGAGAAATTATCAGTATAATTAATAATGATAGGGATCTAATCATTAGCAAACCCAATAAATCCAGCTTCTTTCTTCATAGCTTTAAAAGCCGCCATTCTAAGTTTATCTTGATAATTATCATAAACACCAAACTCATGGAGCATCCCCACAATTTCATTATAATAGATATAATTTGCTGGATCATTTAGTAATTCCACAATTCCATCCACAACCTCTGGGTCAGAGAAACGAGTTAATCCCCTAAAGGCTTTCAGCCGGATATTACTGGGGAAATCTTTGGTCTGTGCAATTTCCAAATACAGAGATTTTATTTCAGGATTATCAAAATTGTCAAGAGAGTTAATTATTGTATTGAGCAGGGAATAGTATTTATGCCTTCCAACTTGATAGGCTTCTAAAAGTGCCATCAACATTCTCTCTTCCGGCATTTCTCCCATCACGTCAAATGCAAATTCGTTGACCTTATCTCGGGAAACTGGATCTCCCAGCATTTCAACAAAAAAGTCAACCAATTCAGGGGCTTGTTTTTTAGATAATACATCCACTGCACGGCTGCGAACGTTCACCGGTAAATTTTTATTTTTGGCAATTTCCATTAATATAGGAATCACCTTATCATCCCCGATTTTACCCAAAGTGGTAGTGAGCAAATTATTCATCTGGGCATTACTTCGTTTACTCACCTCATATAATTTAATGAGAAGAATGACTTCATCCTTTGTCCCAATTTCTCCAATTGCACTGAGAATATCTGTTCTAATTTCATTGGTTTTTGCCTCGGTTGCATTGAGAGCCGCAATTAGGGAATCGGTTGAACTTATGTCTTGAAAGCTGATAAGGATTTTTATTGCTTCCTTCATTAAATCGAGTTCAATTAGGCTGGCGCTGCGAACCGTGCCCTGAATATCGTGAATTACTTTGGGATCCCGACTCTCGGAAAGTGCACGCATTGCTGCCAACCGCACTTCATAGGATTGGTTATTATCCTTATACATTTCAGTAAGTAATTGGAGCGCTTTCTCATCACCATTTTTAGATTTGAGGCGTTGTTTTTCTACATCTTCAAGCGCATATTGAGAAAACCTGGCGCATCCGGAAATAAGGATAACCCCGGTGATGAAAAATAGAAGTTTACGAATGCTGAGTTTAAAAAGGATTTTCATACTATTTAGGAGTAAAATTTCCCTCATTATTCAAAGGTGAAACAAGGGAAATCTAAACCTCATCCCATTTACCCTGCCACCAGCCATTATTATCTAAGCGTGTCACCGTAAAATGCCGTAGCCAGTCCCCCATGAAAATGAGGGAATTGCCATCTTCTTCAACGATTCCAGTTTGATGATAATGACCCAATAGAACGGTATTGAATCCCAGCTTCCATTGTGACCGGCCATATTCAATTAATTCAGTTCGGATAGCATCCGCTTTTAAATCATGATGATGATAATCACCACTGGCTTTAGAGACTTTTTTTGCAAGACCACAGCCCCAATCTGGGTGAAATAATTTAAACAGCCGAATGCATAATGAACTGCGGATAATTTTTTTCATGAATCGATATCCATAGTCATTTTTCAATATACCATCTCCATGACAAACTTGAATCTGAGAATCATTTTGATTAAAATCTAAATTTCCTGAGTAAACTTCTGCACTAAATTTTTCCTTAAAATAACCAAAATCCCAATAATCGTGATTTCCTAAAACAAAGTGGATGGCAACTCCTGATTGATTTAGCTGGTGAAGTTGTTCCAAAAGGTCAACATATCCAGATGGAACCACATAGCGATAATTGAACCAGAAATCAAAAAAATCTCCTCCAATTACAAGGGAACCTCCTGTAGATTTTATTTTATCAAATACGTGGTATAATTTGGAACGGCGATCTTTTTCTGAATCATCTACATCCATTTTGAAATGGTTGTCAGAAACAAAATATACTGGAAGCTTTAACACGGTATAAAATTAGAAAGGTCAATCCATGACTTCAAAAATAAAAGAATGGAAAAACATAGAAAATCACCTTTAGATTATTCCATAAAAAAAATTCACCTTTTGAGGGGAAACAATTGAACTATTTAAACATTTGAAGCATTAATAGAACATGATACAGAAAATAAAATATTTAATTTATATTCAATTTATATCTATGGCTTTAGGGCAATTTGGACAGAATATCGTCCAATACGATGATTTTACATGGCATTTTATTCAGTCTAAGCATTTTGATATTTATTATGCGGAGGATGGGAGGTCACATGCTGAGTTCACTGCAGAGGAAGCAGAAGCGGCCTATCTGAAAATATCCGATCGGCTCAATTGGCGATTAAAGAGCAGAGTTTCCATTATTGTATATAATTCCCATAATGATTTTCAACAAACCAATGTTGTAGATAGCTATATGTTTGAGGGAATCGGCGGGGTAACTGAGTTGTATAAAAATAGGATTGTCATCCCATTCGATGCCTCAAATCAGGAGTTTAAGCATGTTATTCATCATGAATTGGTTCATGCATTTATTAATGATTCAGTTTATGGTGGAAGTCTAAAGAATATGGTTGCCAGTTCTATAAAAGTTCATATTCCCATGTGGATGAATGAAGGTTTGGCAGAATATCTTTCCAGCGGCTGGGATACCAATTCGGAAATGTGGATTCGAGATTTAGCAATCAATGGAGGAGAATTCCCACAAATTCGTCAACTCACTGGCTATATGGCATATAGAGGCGGACAGTCAGTCTGGAATTTCATTACTGAAAAATGGGGAGAAGAGTCCATTGCAGAAATTTTCTATCAGTTAAAAAAATCGAATAAAGTCGAAACCGGATTTAAAAGAGCGTTGGGGGTAGATTTAAAAAAACTCAATGAGCAGTGGCATCAATATTTAAAAGAACAATATTGGCCGGATGTGGCAAATCGAGAGAACATTCCTGATTTTGCCAGACAGTTGACAGATCATGAAGAATTGGAAAACACCTATAATGTAGCGCCTGCTATTTCACCAGATGGAAGCCGTATTGCGATTTTTTCCAACAAGTCTGGACCTATGGCAATATATCTTATTTCTGCTGAAGATGGAAGGTTTATTAAAAAAATTATTCAGGGAGAACGGAATTCAGAATTCGAAGAATTACACATTCTAAAACCAGGTATTACCTGGTCTGAAGATAGTAAAAAAGTTGCCTTTGCTGCAAAATCTGGGAAATCTGACGCACTTTTTATTGTGGATTTGAAGTCGGGAAAAAGGAAAAAGCATCGGCTAAATATGGAAGGAATTTTCAGACCGGCATGGCGGCCGGGAACCAATGAAATTGCATTTATTGGAAATAATGGGATATCCAGTGACATTTACCTTTTTAACCTGGATTCTGAAAAACTCACAAACCTCACTAAAGATTGGTTTACCGATGACCAAATATCCTGGTACCCCGATGGGAATTCAATTTTGTTTATCTCAGATAGAGGTAATGTATTAGAAACGGGAATTGCCAATAAACCGGAAAATCACCTTTTTAATCAAACCGATATTTATGAATTAAATATTGAATCGGGAATTGTGGAAAGAATTACAGATACTCCCTTTAATGAGATGTATCCCTGTATTTCAAATGATAGTAATTATCTTGCATTCATTTCCGATAAAAGTGGAATTAATAATATTTACCTTTTTTCAGATATTCAATCCCTGGATAATTTTCAAAACCCCCAGGTTATTACCAATGTTCTCACGGGTATTACACAACTTTCCTGGAATGGGGATGATACGCAACTCATTTTCACCGGTTTTTTTAATAAAGGGTATGATATTTATACCTTTGATAATCCCATTCAAAAAGTGGCAGAGAATATTCAAGTTTCTCCCGCAGCCTGGACTTTAAAATATGAAGAACCTGATTTACTTAGAAATGATGAATTAAGAAAAAGCAAATCGTTTGTCAGTGCAGATAAATATAAAAATTATATATTTTCTGGATTTGATGCTACGAAGAATGTTCACATTCCTCCTGAAATTGTTGAATTGGATACATCTGCAGTTTACGATAGCACCGGACTATATCGAACCCATCTATACAAAACCCGTTTCACTTTAGATTTTGCACAAGCATATTATGCTTTTGATACACGTTATGGCGGACAAGGAATGGCGTATTTTTTATTCAGTGATATTTTAGGTGATCATAAACTCCAGCTGGGAACTGAAATGGTGGTGGATCTACAGCGGTCAGATTATTTTCTTTTATATCGTCTTCTCCCCTATAAAATTGACTGGAATTTTGTATTTTATCATCTTGCATATCAATATCGTAAGTATAGTTCTCATTTTCCTACGAATGATATAACCTTATATCAAAATATTGGCAGCAGCATCAGCGCCAGTAAACCTTTATCCCGCTTCAGGCGGATAGATGGCGGTGTTGATATAAACCATATTATCAAGTCAAATGTAACCACAATTTATGATGATTATAATCTACCCTATGATGAAGAAATAAGCTATATTAGTTCATTTACAACATTTATTCCATCCATAAAATATACTTGGGATAATGCACTTTGGTCCTATACCCATCCTGTTGAAGGATTTCGTTATTTCCTGAAATATAGAACCAGTCCGGGTATAAATGAGAAATCATTGACATTTCATTCGGCAACTATGGATGGAAGAAAGTATTTTCGTCTATTTAATGGTGTTAGTCTTGCGAGTCGATTTTTTGCTGGGACCAATTGGGGAACTGATGCCCAAAAATTTCAGTTGGGAGGGGTACCCTGGCTTTTTTCATCCGATAGATATAGTGATAGGTTTTACGGAGGGCAAGAGAATGCCCCCAGTGTTGAGGAATTATATTTTTCAGAATATGTAATGCCGCTTAGAGGCGTACAAATTTCAAATAAATTTGGTCAAAATGTATTTCTTGCAAATTTAGAATTACGACTTCCCTTTTTAATCTATTATTTCCCGGCAATAAAATATTTGGGTCAGATTAACGGAGTATTATTTACTGACTTTGGGGTAACATGGGATTCTGATTATCCTGAATTTTGGGACAACTCAAATTGGCAGAATAATAGCAATACCGGCTGGCTTATGTCTTACGGTTTTGGCCCCCGGTTCATCTTTCTAGGAATGCCCTGGCAACTCGATTATGCCTGGGAATATAATCCCCATAGAGGAACTATCTCAGACCGGAAATGGTACCTCACAATTGGTTTGGATTTCTAACCTTTCGTTTTACCCCAATTACTTTCTGATCCAATGGGTATAGACGGCTTCTTTCCCTAAATCTACTTTGCTGATTTTCTCGAATTCTTCCTTAATTTTCAGCAAGGTTACAGGAAAATAAGTATCGATCCCCACGGTATTTTTATCAACGAAAGTTATATGAAGTTCATCAGCCCGGTGAATGAAATTTCGATATACTTTTGAACCTCCAATAACAAAAAGAGTTGACGTTCCCTGAGCATCTAATTTTTCAACACATTCCTCCACTGAAGAATAAGACTCAACTTCAGGCATATTTTGGCTGCTTAAAACAATATTTTTTCTATTTGGCAAGGGTTTGATTGGGAGGGATTCCCATGTATGTCTTCCCATTAAAATTGTAGAGTTTAAGGTGAGCTTTTTAAAATTTTTAAGGTCCTCAGAAATATTCCAGGGAAGTTTCCCATCCTTGCCTATACCGCCATTTTGATCCTGTGCCCAAATAAGATGGATTTTCATAATTACACAGCTACCGGAAATTTAATAACCGGATGATGTTCGTAATTTTTAAGTATAAAATCATCAAACCTCAAGTCCCAAAATGGTTTATCTGAAATTTCAAGAGACGGTAATGGTAATGGCTCCCGGGTAAGTTGTTCTTCCAGGCCTTCAACATGATCCACATAAATATGGGCATCATTGATGTAGTGGGAAAATTCTCCAAGCTCCAACCCAGTTTCTTTGGCAATCATTTGAGTAAGAGCAGCATAACAAGCCAGATTAAAGGGGATGCCCAGAGCGATATCTCCACTTCTCTGAGTAAGATGACAATTAAGTTTTCCATTTGTGACATTGAAGATAAAAAATGCATGGCAGCTTGGAAGAGCAATTTCATCCAATACAGCAGGATTCCAGGCACTGACTACCATCCTTCGGGAGTTGGGATTGGTTTGGATGAGTTCAATAACGTTTTGTATTTGGTTTATATGCCTATGATGGATTTCTCCATTTTCTGGTTGTTTTTCATAGCTGTCCCAATTCACCCACTGATATCCGTACATTTTACCCACTTCCCAGTTTTTTTCTTTGGATGTCCAGGCATCCCAGATTTTGGTATGCTGTCTTAAATTCCGAATATGTGTTTCTCCGGATAAATACCAGAGCAATTCTCGGATTACAGAATTGAAATACACCTTTTTTGTGGTAATGAGTGGAAATCCATTTTGCAGATTAACTTTATAATGATAGCCGAAAACCATAAGGGTATCAGTCCCGGTACGGTTGGTTTTTATTGTACCGTTTTTTAATACATGTGAAACAAGGTTAAGGTACTCTTTCATAAATTAGGTTAAGTGATTTAGTGTGAAATTATTATTTAATTGATAGGTGAAATATAAAAATAATATTTCATTTATTAGATGCGGATTATGGAAAAAAAAGACTTAATTTTATCTTATTGATTTGCAGGGAATTAGCTTGAAAAAATAAAATAATGTTACATTTTGTAATATTTCATTTTGCCTAGGGCCACTATATAGGGTATATTTTTTACAAGAGATAGGCGTATATTGTGTTTAATTGCATTTCTTATCCGACGAGAAAAAAGATACAAAATAAGAAAATTCCAGCCTCCAATCTGGATTGTATAGCACCCAATTGTTATACTATTTTTGCCTGATCATCTCTGCCTCTTAGGAGATAACCCAAATAGGGATATAAGAGATATATTGAACTTATATCCAATAAAATAGCAATAAAAAACAACTTATTTGTTAGGGAAAGTTTATGTCAAATAGACATTTTGAAGATATGTTTAGGCATCAGGGTAAAACGGTGAATATCATCGGAAAAACCAGAGTAAAAACATATCGAGATCTATATAGACAATTAACGGAATTACAAGAAAAAAATGAAATTCCTGTTCATGATAATTATCTGGGTGATAATGTATTAGCGCAAAATCTGTATAAGAAAAAATATTTTATTAAAGATTTAAATTCTGATTTAATTGAAAGTACCCCTGAAGATGTTTTTAAGAGGTTGAGTTCATTTCTTGCCACTGTGGAAGGCACCAAAGCAAAACAGAAAAAATGGGCAACCAAATTTTATGAAGAATTATTTGAAGGTAGATTCATTCCCGGTGGAAGAGTACTGGCAGGAGCAGGTGATCTTTACCGTCTTAAAACCTTAGCCAATTGTTTTGTAACAAAAATTCAAAGAGATGAAATTGACTCCATATATAAGGCTGCCTTCGAATGTGCCCGAACATATTCTTATGGTGGTGGTATTGGAGTTGATATATCATCTCTCAGACCAAAAGATTCCATAGTACATAATGCGGCAGACAGTTCAACTGGTGCAGTTTCATTCATGGAGCTTTACTCTCTTACAACGGGTTTAATAGGGCAGAGTGGCCGTAGAGGAGCTTTAATGCTTACCATTGATGTGAAACATCCCGATATTGAGCATTTTCTAAAAGTTAAAAAAGTTCCCAATTGGGTAACCAACCAAATCGTAGATCAATGTAATTGGTCTGGCCGGTTTGATAATCAAGAGCTGGAAACCATTAAAAAACAGGTTATGGAAAACACCCAGGTACGTTTTGCCAATATCTCTGTAAAAGCAAGTGATGAATTCATGCAGGCAGTAGATGAACAGCGGGAATATCTTCAAGGTGAATATCTGGTTTATCAGAAAAAGAAAAACAACATTCTCAATAATGCACCGCAGGATATTGACAATATTCACTATTCAATTAATATTCCTTCAAAGGATATCAGCAATTATGCATTGATGGACAGCTTTTCCACATTTGCTCGAATGAAAAATTGGTTGGAACAGAAGTATAATATCAGCATTACGAAATCAAAATTCAGTGATAAAATGAATAGGGATGTCTATGGAGATATTTCTATTGAATTAAATAATGAAGAGTATGATTTAGCGATTCGCCAGGCAGGTGATTTCATGTTGTATTTCAGCAGCGAACAAACAGGAGAAATCCGGAGAATGGTTAAAGCCCGGGATATTTGGGACCAGTTCATTGAAGGTAATTACAAAACAGCCGAACCGGGTTTGATTTTCTGGAGCACAATGAGTAAATATTCGCCTTCGAATTATGTAGGGAGACCAATTATCTGTACAAACCCCTGTGCTGAAGTTCCTCTCGAAGATGGTGGTGCCTGCAATTTAGGCTCATTAAATTTATCCTGTTTTATTGAAAATGGCTATGAAGCCAATGCAAAAATAAACTGGGATAAATTGGCAGAATCAACGGCGATCCTTATTCGGTTTCTTGATAATGTTGTCACTTGGAATGAAGATTTAAATGCCCTCGAAAAACAGAAAGTGGCAGCCCGGGAAACTCGTCGTCTCGGTTTAGGGATAATGGGGATAGCAGATATGTTGAACCAATTGGGATTAGGCTATGATAGTAAAGAAGGGATAGCCATCATAACACAAGCTATGGAATTTATAACCAATGCGGCCTTTCAGGCGTCAGCATCTCTTGCAGGGGAAAAAGGAGCATCTCCCATTTATTCAGAAGAAGAATATATGAAGTGTCCATTTATTGAGGCAGCACTTAGTAAGGAAACACAATCCCTTATCCGTGAGAATGGTATTCGAAATATTGCCATCATGTCAATTGCACCTACTGGATCTATATCCAATATAATTAAAGGAATTCAAGTAGGAGGAAAAAATTACATCGGAGTTTCAGGAGGAGTGGAACCAATTTTCGCTCTCTATTATACACGACGAACAGAATCATTCAAAAAGAATGAATTTTATAAGGTTTTTCATTCCACAGTACAGGCATATATAGATAAAATGGATTTGAGAGAAGAGCTGGAGGCTGCCGACAAAATTGAGGATATCCTGCCGGATTATTTTTTACGGACTGCACACCATATTAAACCGGATAAGCGGGTGGAAATTCAGGGGTTAATTCAACGCTATATTGATCACAGCATATCGTCAACTATTAATCTTCCGGAAGATGTACAACCGGAGGTCATATCGGATATATATCTTAAAGCCTGGAAACAAGATTTGAAAGGAGTTACTATCTATCGAGACGGAAGCCGATTTCCAATTCTTAGTACAGAAACCGAACTTACAGAATTTCAGAAAATTAAAGAAAATGAGTTCAAAATTTCAGTTGATGGAGATGAGATTATTACTGCAAATGGAGAAGAAATAATTAAATTGCCAGATGGATCCCTTACTACGGTTTATCACTATATGAAAAATAGTGATAAGGCAATAGAGGAAGTATTAACAAAAGTAGAATTTGAGGAATTAGAAACATGATTAAAATTGGAGCCAGCACAAAGATTGAAGAAATCTCCAAAACCAAGAAAGCTAATAGTGAAAATAAAGTAGGGATCAGGCCAACCCAAAATACACAAGGTACCCACAGACCTGAGGTTGTGGATGCAAAAGTGTATAAATTAAAGTCTGCATTTGTGAAAAATTCAGTTTTCATAACGCTAAGCTATGTCAATGATTTTGGTGTGATACGTCCAATTGAGATATTTATAAATTCAAAAGATTTAACTCGGGCACCTGAATATGTGGTACTGACCCGATTGGTATCCGCAATATTCAGAAGATCCAACGACCCCATGTTTATTCTGGAAGAATTGCAGGGAATATTTGATCCCAATGGCGGAACGTATAAAGAGGGAAAATATTACCATTCTTTCTATGCAGAGATTGCTGAAGTAATTGAGCGTTTTTTCTTTGAAGTTGGTGTTATTGAGCGTCCAAATGCCAACCCCGTTGAAGATAATGGTATCGTACCAAAAGTTATACAAGCGAAGGAAGAAGGAAATTCAGGCAATATAGAGTTCAGAATTTGTAAGGAATGTAATAATAGAACTTTGAAAACTGAAAATGGGTGTGATATTTGTATGGATCCAGATTGCGGATATAGTAAATGCGATAAATAAAAAAACTAAAAGTACCTGGTAAACATCTTTTTCCTCCTCCTCCTAGTTGTTTGCCAGTAAAGCAAAAAGCTCGGCTCCTTCCGGGCTTTTTGTTATTTTAGGAACAAAAAAACCTCCAGAACCTATATTGCGAAAAGTAGGTATCCTGAAGGTTTTATGCAGCTATTAGCTAAAAACTAATAGCAGTAGTTTTATTTCATTCATCACTTTGGATTGCCAACCGTATTGAATGAAGTGAAAGTAGATTGGTAGCCCGTAGGAGAATCGAACTCCTGTTACAGAGATGAAAACCCTGGGTCCTAACCACTAGACGAACGGGCCAATTAAGATAATAAATTTAGAGGGATTTAATAAATCTCACCAATAATTAATTATGATGTGTTTTAGAAATTATTCATGTATCTATAATCAGGACTGGTTGTTGGTCTGCTATCTATCTAATATTATATTAATGGTAGCTATAATATCCTGAATATTAAGAATATCATCCTCATTAATATCACCAGCAGAAAATTGGTAATCGTCAGGGTTATCAATTCCGAGGACAAAATTAACCAGCAATATAACATCTTGTATATTGACGGTTTCATCAAAATTTATATCACCTGCAATATCAACAGCATCATCTATAATAAAATCCCAAATACCACGTCCATACGTTCCAAAACGGGCCGTATTCAGTTCAGGGATATATTCTACTGACCAGTAAGTCTGATCTGGTGCAGAGATACCGGCTAGGTCTGTCCATGTTGCATCTTCAGCGATGAATACATAGGCTCCCACCTCAGTGGCAGCAAAAAAGTAAGCATCATCAGGTGTACCAGCTAGTTCAAAGACCAGTGTATTTGGCAAGCCCTCATTTAAGGGGACAAAACTTTCCCCATGATTATAACTAATATAGACTGGCGGATTTGAATATCCAGAACCACCAATTATCAATTTCCCGGGTGTGTTTTGGGAAGACCAAATAGTGGATCCATAAAAATAATGGGCTCCTGGCCCCTCAAAATCAGAAGATATCTGCCAAACATGCCCATCATTACTACTATGATAAAAATTTCCATTAGTGGTTAATACATATCGATTGCTTGGATCAATAGACGAATATCCCATGGCTGATACTGTACTACTGAAGCTATATGATTCTTCAGTATAAGTAATGGACCCACTTCCTGCTGTTAAATGAAACAGGTGATTACCCCCAGACAAACCTCCACCAGCTAGATATGCTTGATTGTGATTGTATGGATCTTCGATAAGAGGTGCCAGCCAAAGATGACCAGAACCAGGGAAATTAAGTGATATATGACCACTAGTTAATGGATCAGGGAAATATGTGGTAATTCCCGGATAATTAGTCCAGATGCTTTCGCCTTCATCACTAGAAGATAAATGCCCATAGTCACCACTAATGGATTGGACAAAATCAAACACACCTTCTCCTGGAGCAATACTACGTTGAAATCCCTGATCCTGTGAACCAGCATATACATTGTATGGGAAAGAGCGTTTGGTATAAGTGGAATAATACTGGCTGACCCCTAATCCATTCATGGATACATTCTGGACTGTTTCAAGTCCATCGTCCGAATAGTATAAACCTCCATCTGTAGAAATCAGAGCTACTTCATTAAACTCTGGATCCAGGAAGAAGCGAACCTCAGGAATATCAGCATGAAGCATGTTGGCTTCATTTCCATAATATTCCCACCAGTTATTTACTAAATTCCATGAACTTCCCCCACTAGTACTTTTAAAAACTTCCATGCCTCCCCAGGAAATAAGATCGCGGTTAATATTGCTGCTGTTAAAACTATTTTGCAAATTAAAATACCATTGGGGTCTTTCACCCCGGTCTATCCATGAGTTACCTCCATTCATGGATTGATAAATCTGTCCGCCAACATGGGCATAGAAAAAAGGATAATTAGAGCCCATGCCACCAGTCAAAATATTTTCACTGGTTCCAGAAACGGGAATGTTTGCAATAAATTCTAACTCATCAGCATCTGTTATTCGGTAGAATTCATCATTGTGAAGTAGATAAATAAATCCATCAAAATACCGTGATGTCCATATATCATAATGATCAGAACTCTGATTAGAAGACATGCCTGAATTGGTATCCAAGGTCAGAATTTTAGTAAAATTTCTCCCATGATCGATCGATTTATATATGGTACCCACGTTATTCCAGTTTCCTGTACCTTCAGATGCTAGTAGATAAACGATTTTATCTTCTGTTATTATTACCCGTTTTAAATAGTTGCCTCCCCATCCAGATAGAAAATCAAGACCATTGCTAAGCTGCAGCGTCACTCCCTCATCATCTGTATAATAAAGATTATCGCCATTGGCAATTAAGAGTCGTCTGGTATCGTCAAATTCTATAAGACGTAGAAAATGAATTCCCCTAATCTGCAGATAATCTGTAAGGGAAATCCAGTCTTCACCGGTTAAACTTCCCCGCCAGATATTTCCACCGTCTGATGCACAGTAGATGAGATTATTTTCCCAGTCTATATCTGCTGTCAGAATTCTTCCTGCTAGATTATTACTACCTCGTTCCTGCCAATATCCACTAAGATCTCTACTTATACTTTCAGTTTGTTTTCCTTGAGGGTTCAAGTCTCCTGTATAAAAGAGATTTTGACGGATTTCGCGTACTTTATCCGTACGGATTTTCCGAGACTCTGCATCCATCTTTTCCCAATCCACATCGGGATGAGCACGGTGCATATTTTTTATATATTCCTTACGTTGATTTTTAAAATCTTTCCGTTTTGATTTATTGATATCAAATTCAGTGGGTACAGGTTGCCTACCCTTTATTTGGGGTTTGGTTTCAGAAAACCATATTCCCAGCATGAATACCCCTGTAATTATGGCAAATGGTATCAATTTTTTCATAGCAAGAAATTTAGGCAGAATAAAGCATTACCTGAAAGGGGGGTAATATGTTGTTACAATTACCCTTTTAAATAGAGGAATTGTTTATTTGCAGCTGAAAATAAATGAAGTTTTATTTTATATTTTTAAAATACCTACTTCTCAATTCTCACCAACATATTATTTTCAAAATAGAGCCGGGATATGGTTGAATCAGTTGAGTAGGTCCACAATTCAAATTGACGGCGGGGTTCATTCATTGTATCAATATGTTTAGGAAGTCCCTTAATTTGTTTAACCTCTTCATAGGTCATTCCTAACTGCAGAATTTGTGAAAAATCAGGAATTGTTTCCTTCTTTCTTTGAATAATATATTCCCGGGCATATTGGTTTTCACCTTTTGAATTTTGATTTTCTAATTTTTTCTCAAGTTTTATGATGTAGTTGTCCAATTCATTTGCCATTTCAGGGTTTAATGCAATAATGGATTTCAGGGAATTAATAACTAAATATAGCTCATCATCTTTCGCTGCAAAGTAGGCATCTTTCATGATGGAATCAGTAATTTGTTTTAATTTTGGTATCACCAGGGATTCAATGGCAGGATATAATTGAATCGCATCCAAATAATTTTGTATTGCTGCTGAATAATTTCCAATTTCAGTATTGAGTTTGCCTTTATCAAGATATAACCCAGCCATTATTTCATTCACCTCTGTAAGTTCTGGAAATAACTTTTGGGCATTCAAGACCAGTTTTTCAGCATCAGCGATTGACATTTGACTTTTATAATTTTTCACACTATCCAGCAGTTCAGCAGCAATATTTCTCCGATGTTCTTGAATTTCAATTTTAAGGTCATCTTCAGCCTCTTCCTCGGCTGCATTAAACCATTCAACTGCATCGTTGAAGTCTGATTTAAAGAGGTCTTCAACACCATAATTCACCTGTTGATAGGGAATTTGAGATTGACAGTACTGCAGCATTTCCAGTGCTTTATCCCGTTTTCCGTGTCTTCTTTCTTTGGAAAGAAATTTTTCAAAACTTTCTGCAGCAGAGATAAAATCATTATTAATCATATAGGAATATGCAATATCTCCATCCGTATGTTTGCCTCCAAACTGGATGCCGGTGGTAAGAAATATTCCAGATGCGCGCATATCAACGCCATAAATGGGTGACAAATCCTCTGTGGCATTTACGGAAGTCATATATAATCGGCTCCATTTTGCTTCAATTCCAATTGTATAGTTGAAATTACCCCCGGATTGATTGAAAATATATTTGGTTCCAATCCCGAAGCTTTCACTTAAACCCATACCCGTCAGATCCTTATCACCACCTTCAGATTCATATAGGGAGATTGAGTTAACCCCAAAAGAATGGTAGATATAGGTTGCACGATTTCGAGATAATTGCCAACCTAGGCTTGTATTAATATTTAACCCAAAGGAGCGAGGGTGAAAATTATAATCTCCCCTGGTAGAAGTCTTAAGCCATTCTTTTCCCGTTTCAGATGGCAGGGATGGATTGGAGGAGAAATCAGTATATTGAAATCCCAATCCTATTTGCAGATCGAAATAATTTTGATGAAAGAGAAAATGGGGAAGGTTAGTGCGTAGAATATCGATTTCAATAAAGGTACCCCTCCGATTTGATAATGCATCCAGAATATTAAACTGATATTGGGTTGAATCCAGCAATATAGGTAAATCTGTTACTGTAATAGGTGTTTTATTAAAGATTGAACCTGACCAATATTTCTTACCGCCGTAATTTAAGTATCCAGCTTTTACTTCAAAGGGAGTAAAAACTATGGGCTCCCGAAATGTCATTCTGTGGGAAATAGATTTCCAGGCAATGGAAGTAGATGATCTATTCCATGTACTCTCCTGGCAGAAAGCAAGGGATAAAAGTCCTATAAAAACTTGCTGGATTATGACCTTCACAGGCGGTCAATTTAGGGTGAAAATTGAAACTGAACCAAGTACGCGGTTTTGATAATTACAATCTGTTACAGAAAATATTTATTTAAAAAGTGTAATTACCGGTAAATTCGGGTTAGTTTTTTATCAAAACAACGGAGTAAAAGTGTATACAAATAAAATCAAATTTTTTCTGTCATGCTGTTTATTGAGCCTGAGCCTGGGTCAGGTAGATTATAATTCAGAAATTCAAACAATTTTTAATTCAAGATGCACAAACTGTCATAGTGGTTCAGATGCTGAAGAAGACCTTAGTTTAACTTCATATAATAATGTCATGAATGGCGGCAACAGCGGAGATGTAGTCATACCATATGACCACGCAAATAGCTTGTTATG
>JYMV01016164.1_pt1 | contig 20957 bp, 14 predicted proteins | sample 338911 | NCBI WGS metagenome assembly JYMV01 (sample SAMN03354496, study PRJNA234377) | hydrothermal vent metagenome | biome: Deep sea; feature: Hydrothermal plumes at the Eastern Lau Spreading Center, Western Pacific Ocean; material: Seawater | place: Tonga | collected 2009 | depth 2000 m m
CAACTTTTAACTTGGCCACCGTATCGGAAAATGATCTTTCTACTGACTCAGCATAAAAGAAACCTAAATCACCTCCATTTTGAGATGTTGACTCATCATGGGAGTATTTTTTTGCTAGTTCCGCTATCTCTACCCCGCTTTCTAATTGTGCCTGGATTTCTAAAATTTTTTCTTGGGCTTTGCCCCTAAGTTCCTCTTTATTATTTTGCAAATCCTCAATTTTACTATTCTTAATTAGTTCTGGAGAAAAAGGCATGATAAGCACATGACTGGCTCGGTAAGCCGTAGGCCTACGAAAATTTTCTTTGTTATCTTTATAATAGTTTTCAATTAAGCTGTCATTAATCCTCACCATACCTTTGACCTGCTTCTTTAAAATCGTTTGTGCTTGTGAGTCCACTTCAATTGATTTTTTTAGGTCATCTTCAGTAATACCTCGTTGCAAAAGAGCTTTCTTAAAATCATCTTCATTTTTGTACGCTGACTTCAATGCCTGTAATTCTGTTTCTATAATATTTGGGTCTACTATCAAGTTCAGTTTCTGGCCCTCCTGATACATTAATTCTCGGACCACTTCTTTGTCTATGACCTCACGTACAATTTTATCTTTCTGAGGTGATGTTATTGGTACCTGCGAGCTTTTCAAAACTTGCATAAACTGAAATTTAATGTGTTTTGCTGAAATATCACTTCCGTTCACACGTGCAACCACATCAGGAATAGGTGGGATTTGGTTAACACCTAGAGGTTTGGTATCGGCATAAGCTGTTCCCAAACAACTAATAAAAAAAATTGCTGTAGTGAACAATAAGTTCCATTTCTTTACCATAAACATGAAATCACTCCAAAAATCTGTTAAAAGTGGATGTCCTAAAGTTAGCTTAAGGGATAATTTCCAAGAATATCACTCCTTTATAGGAGATGCAAATCTATGCATCGAACTGTTCAAAGGCACCTTACTGCCTCTAAATCTTTGCTTTTAAATTAAAATGAGTGTTTTTCTTACTACCCCTTCTAGGCTTATCCCTTTTTTCTGCATTTTTATTTCAGGTGCAGCGAGCCTAGTATATGAACTTATTTGGATTAGACAATTATCGCTAGTATTTGGAGGGACCCTGTATGCTATTAGTGCAGTTTTGTGCGCTTTTATGACAGGTTTAGCCTTAGGGGCATGGGGAATAGGCCTGCTTCTTAGCCATAGAAACAAACAGAAAAAAACTGTTAATTTAGTACTACTTTACGGGCTAATTGAAGGTTTAATCGGACTTTACGGACTTTTTTTTCCTTATGGGCTCGAGTTAATATCTGGCTTTTACGCCCCAATAGTTAATGGAACAATTGAGTTAGGCTTCCTCCTTCACTGGATAGAGTTTTTTCTTAGCACAGCACTCATGCTCCCAGCAACAATATGTATGGGAGCAACCTTGCCACTGATCGGTAGTTGGTCGATTGGAAAAAATAGCGAGCGTATTGTATCTGATATTTCTATTCTCTATAGCTTAAACACATTCGGTGCTGTAGCAGGTTGTCTCTACACTCAGACAATAGCATTAAAATACTTTGGCGTTAGCGCAACTAATTTGACCGCCATTGGAATGAATTTTTTAGTTTTTCTTCTCTGCGCTCCCCTTCGAAGTTACTTTATTAAAAATTCATCGTCTAAAACTCCAGCTATAAAACACAAAATTAACCGTGTAAGCAGTTCAGCTCCTGATCGTAGATTGTTGTTGCTTCTTATTTTTATATTTGCATATTCAGGGATGGCTGCCCTCGCAAGTGAAATATTATGGACACGAGTTTTAGTTTTTCCAATGGGAACAACACTAAATTCATTTGCGCTTATTCTGGCCACATTTCTTTTTGGAATTGCCTTGGGAAGTATTATGGCTGACAAACTACTTGGGAATTCAAATCATGTTCTAAAATTTCTTCTAATCCAACTATCCATTGCAATTTCATGTATTGCTATTTTGCCTTTGTTTGAAAATTTAAATGAATGGACATCAAAGGCAGATCAACTGTTTTATGATCTAGATAACATAGCATTAAAAACTATTGGCATTAGATCGCTATTCGCATTTGGGCTTATGTTCCTGCCAACACTGGGATTCGGGCTAAGTTTTCCTCTAGCAAATCGAATAAATATCAATTTATTTAAAACAAATAGTAAAACTCTTGGAAATACTTATGCCCTTAATACAATAGGAGCAACACTAGGAACCATTATCACACCCTTTATTTTAATTCCTTTCATGGGAATTCGAATGTCTTTGTTTGTCATCTATTCTATCCTTATCTTTTTGTGCCTTGTTGCAATGGCAATACACTTTAAATGGAATGACAAAAATTTTGTCAAATCTGGGTTCATCGCAACAACAATCATCTTTCTTGGTTATATGTGGTCTAACCCTAAAATATCTACAGAACAACTTGGCAGTCACAATTTGGCAAGGATAGAAATGGATACCCAAAAGTCTCAACTAAAGCTTATTGAGTATATTGAAGGTGACTTTTCAACTCTAAGCGTTATCGAGAACAAGAAATCAAAGGCACGCACTTTGTACATGAATGGATTTAGCACAGCAACAGTCTCTGACTCTATTGGAGGAAGCGATTATATGCAAGCAATGGGTTTTATACCAATGGTCTTACATCCTAATCCAAAAAAAGCATTGGTAATTTGTTTTGGGACTGGCAACACTACTGGAACAGTATCTTTGTTTCCAGGGGTGCAAGTAGATGGTATAGAAATTGATAAAAATGTATTATCACTAGCTCATCATTTTTCAAAATGGAACCATAATGCACAAAAAAAGAAAAATATTCATATGTATATTCAGGATGGGCGCACCTTCACAAGATGGACCCAAAATAAATATGACGTTATAACGCTAGAGCCTATGTCACCTATTCAGGCAGGAACAGTTAATCTCTACTCACGAGAATTTTATCAATTAACTGCAGAGCGCTTAAATAAAGATGGGCTCATGATGCAATGGCTACCACTTCACCTTGTGGGACCCGACGATGCAAAGTCTATTTTAAAAACCTTTAAGGAAGTTTATCCACATACATCTATCTGGAATAGTTTTTTAACAAGAATAGTTTTACTAGTTGGATCAAAGGAGGAAATCGCTCTTGACAAAATAAGGTTTGAAGAGCTAATGCGCGTACCTGAAATTCAAAACTCAGCTCAACAAATAGGCATAAATACGTTTCTAGATTTCACAGATTTTTTTCTAACTGATGCGAGCAAGGTCAATTCTTTTATGCAAAACGCTGACCTTATAACTGACGACCGTCCTCTACTAGAGTTTTCCCCAGCAACCCTCCTACCACCCTTGAGGTTAGAAGTAGATGAAACTTTCTTAAATTATCTAAAGTATCGAATTGGGAATTACCCTCAAGTAAGGGGAATGATGCCATCTGAAAAAAGACGGTGGAAAAAAGATTTTCGTACCCGCACGGCTCAAAGACTTTCGGTTTTTTCACGACGTTACCATGGGCCCGGAGAATCTGCTTTCAAGAAAAGGAATTATTCAGAAGGACTCGACGAGGTTGCGACTTATCTAGATAATAAAAAGGATCAACCTATAAGGCTTAAAGGTATTCAATGGGAATAAATGACGCACAATGCGATAGGTATATTTATTCCAAAACTAGATGCTGGAGATTTTTGAAGTTGAGGGATTCTTTAATAATTTCTTGAGTCTCTTGACTTATTCCATTTCCAAAGAGATCAACATACTTAAGGGACGTTAGCGTCTGGCTTTCTGCGAAGGCCTTCCCACCATCATCCCCAATTTTATTTTTTGCAAGATCGAGTCTTTGCAAATTCCCAAGAACAAGGGAACCTGCAATCGCTTTAGCCCCTTCAGGCCCAACTTGATTCTTCCATAAATTAAGTGCGGTTAAGTGAGAAAAAAGAGGTGATAAGGAAATCGACCTCACACCTTCATCACCTATAGAGTTTCTTTCAAGATTTAGAGATTTAATGCTAGTCAATATAGTGGACTCGGCAAGTGCCTGAATGCCCAAATCTGTAATCTCATTACGCTCTAGTTTTAATTCGCGAAGATTAACAAGCTTCGCGCATTGTGATAAATACTCTATACCCCGATCCCCTATATATTTCAAACGAAGATCAAGAATAGTTCCTTCTTGAAGAAGATTTTGGTCGATCAAAATTTCTATAGGCTGATCATTGAAAGGTCGATTCATTTTTCTTATCCCTTTTTCTTTCGAGTTTTAGCTGTGTGTTTTTTTTCTATGATATCTACGCGCTCACGGAGCAATTTATTTTCTGCAACAACACTATCTAATTCTGAACGAATTTCTTTAATCTCTTTTGGTTTTTTTGCAGATTCTCTAAGGTAAGAAATTGTATCTTCTGCACGCCTTTGCAATCTCCCATCTGTTTCATTATCCGCTATTTCCCTAAGAACTGGAATAGCTGAGAGGTCATCCAATTGTTTCATAGCTATGATCGCACCTAGTTTACCGCGGAATGTTGCCGCTGGGGTTCCCCGCTTTTCTTTAGCAAACCTGATCAAATGTTCTATAACCTCGCCTTTTCGGTAAGGATATCTTTGGGCAAGTTTTGCTAATGCTCGCATTGCTGCCTGCCGGCTATTTCGATGGGCTCCGTATTCAGCTCCTCTTATAAGGTAATCCCAAGAGGCCTCATCTTCCAACTCAGCGAGAGCATTATAAATAGCTGTTTGCGCCATGGCATTGTGAGATTTACGACTGATTGAACTTTCGAGAAACGCAAACGAGTCTTTATCTTTAATTTTCCCCAACATCTGAAGGGCCACAGCTTCCACTCTATATGAGGGATCTTTCTCAGCAAATTGACGAATAGATAAAATAGATTTTTTATCATGACAAAAATTCCCTAAAGCACTAATAATTCCTTTGCGAATTTTAGGATTACTATTTTTTAGCCCTTTAATCAAAAAGTTTCTTGCTTCCTCTCCGCCTATCTTTCCTAGTGCTTTTGCAATACGAATGGCAACACCCCACTCTTTTTCTTTCTTTAACCGTTCTCCCAAAATATTCACATCTTCCGTTGATGCATTCTTAGTCAATTCAGAAGCAGCTTCTAAACGTCCAATAGGGTCCAGATCACGCTTTAATTGTTCATAGAGCATCGGACGAGGAACGTCAGAAACAACGACTTTGCATGGGCATTCATAGTCCGGGTCGATTCTAAAAAATAGCGGCTTACTTTTAAGGCGAAAGCAGAATTTTTCCTTATCTGATTTTATTTCTACAGAAAACCTCTCTTGACTATTTTTATAATAAAATTCTAAAACAAATGGTATTTTAAACAATAGCTCTTCATTTTTTTTATCTGATTTCTGAGTTTGTTTGATTCCAACTGTAGCCATCTTATCAGTTGCACTCCAATCAAATGTAAGTTCCAACCTTGGATAGCCACCACGATATATCCATTGATGCAGCCATTCATCATAATTACATCCAGTTACTTCCTCAAGACAACGAATAAAATCGGTTGTTTCAACAAGATTATAACGATAGCGATCTAGAAATACTTTCAGTCCTTTTCTGAAAAGTTTTTCTCCTACGATAGATTTAAGATGATGTAAACGTACCGCTCCTCCTGGATACAGGTGAGCATCGAATAAATCAATAGGTTCCTTATACACGTTAGTAACAATAGGTCGCCTATAGGCATAGTCTTCACTAAAATATGTTTCGGCATTCTCTAGAAGTTGGTATCTAAATTCATTTTCTCCTTTGGACTCGCGAGTATAGAGGGCATCAAAATAGGTCGCAAAAGATTCATGCAACCAAGCTTGAGACCAGTTTTTTGCAGTCACGATATTCCCAAACCACGTATGAGCTGCTTCATGAGCTACTAGCCCATTTGAATCTCCATCTAAAGCAGCACGATTATCGAATAGCGCAAGATCTGTCTGAGTAGTAACGGTGAAATTTTCCATCCCACCAAAAACAAATTCTGGGACTGCGATTTGTGTGTAATGTTTGTAGGGATATTTAAATCCGGTATAATCAGAAAAAAAATGGATAATCTTACCTGTATCCTTAAAAGCATTTTGTCCTTGCTGCTCCCGACCTTTCTGTACATACCACTTAATATCGACTCCCTTTATTGTCTCCTTATGCTCTGAAAATTCACCAGCAACAATTGACAACAAATAGGTCGAATAAGGTAATTCCATCTTGTAGTGAAAAGAGGAGCCTGATCGAGTGGTACTTTTTTTTATTAGACGTCCATTTGACAATCCAAACATTTTTGCTGGAAGATTAATAATAACTTCTGTAGTTTGCTTGAAATTAGGTTTGTCAAAGCAGGGGAAGTAGTAACGAGAATCTTCATCTTGTCCCTGCGTCCATACGGTCTTAAATCGGTCAGTATGGTGGTTATCTGGTTTGGTAAAATAGATTCCTGCAGTAGGGCGTGTCACAGAATGATCTAATTTGACACTCATTCGATCACCTACTCTATATTTCTTATTCAGTGGGATGATGATTTTTTTTCCTGTATTCTCAAAATCTACTGATTTTCTCCCAATTAAAACACGTGATACATCTAAATTTACCGCATCAAAAATTATTTGTTCGACATCATGACCTTTAAAAAATAAATTATATTGAGTTGTGCCCCAGACTCTTTCCTTGGTCCAATCAAAATTAACTTCTAGGATAAGGTGCTCAGGGGAAATCTGAATATCAGGAGTATAATGAGGAGATGCACCTTTATGAGCAAAATCCTTACGATCAAGAAGACCCCAGTGTTCTGACTCACCCTCATAAAAGTGACACTTGCAATAACGAGTATAGCTCATAAATTCAACCATTTCATATTTTAGCCAGTAGTATTAAATCCATTGTATAAGGCCAATCTAGGATGTCAACTTGAAGCAAGACCATAGCAAATAAATTTATTTTTTAAGTTTGCCAAAAATAATTTAGCCACATAATATTAGACAAGGGAACGGAACGTAGAAAATTATTTTCTCTTAATTTAACGAATCTTCCTTAATGAACAAAAATAAGGCTATAGAATCCGATCCAGAAATTCTTTCACGGATTGCTTCCTTAAACATACTCGCCACAAAACTAGTGGAAGGCTTGCTCTCGGGCAATCATCGAAGTAGACACACTGGTTCAAGTGTTGAATTTGCTGATTACAAGGACTACACCCCTGGAGATGAAATCAAATATATCGACTGGAAAGTGGCGGCCAAAACAGACAAGCACCAAGTCAAACAATTTGAGCAATCCACCAACCTAAAAGCCACTATATTACTGGATGCAAGCGGATCGATGGGATACGAGTCTTCTAATCCAAAAACCATGAGCAAAATGGATTACGCTCGAACCTTGGTTGCTTCTCTTTCATATCTATTTTTAAAACAATTCGACGCGGTAGGCCTCTCTTTATTTAATGAAAGCTTGATAAGTCATGTTCCTCCTCGTTCTAGGCCAACTCATTTGAAGCATATTCTTCATGAGTTAGCAGTATTATCACCTAATGGCGTTACCAAGCTCGGAAATGTCATTGAAAGCATGGTGGAAAGGTTACCCGGGCGGGGGATGCTAATTTTAGTTTCCGATTTTCTTACCGAAGAAACTGATGTTGAAAAAAAACTCAAACTTCTTGTGTCGCGAGGATTGGAAGTAATTCTCTTCCATGTTTTAGATTCTGATGAAGTGTCCTTTCCATTTAATGGTGATGTCGTTTTTGAGTCCCTAGAGGATGATTCCTCCATTGAACTTGACCCAGCAGATATTAGAGAAACCTATCAGCGGTCGATTCAGGAGCAGATTAAATACTACCGGTCTCATTGCGCAAAACTGGGCATCGATTACATATTCCTCGAGACGTCAACTCCATTAGAACAGGGACTAACTTATTATTTACTACAAAGAAAAAATCTAGGGAAACATTGAGCCCCATGAACATCAACTTCTTATCTCCACTCTTCTTGGTTGGTGCTTTAGGGGTAGTTGTCCCCGTTTTGATTCATCTAATGACCCGCCGCCAGAGAAAACATCAGCGCTTCTCTGCAATATATTTATTACTGCAATCTAAAAATCGGTCCATCAAGCAATCAAGACCGAATAAAAAGTTTTTACTTTTTATACGATGTCTCGCAATAACACTCCTAAGCTTAGCTATGGCAAATCCAATATTTTCACTTGGTGATTCCACCAATCTAGGAACCAAAGGTCCTATCGCAATAGTTTTCATCCTTGATGATTCCTATAGTATGGCAACTCAAAGCAACCAAAAGTCCTATTACACTCGTGCAGTGAACGCTTTATTGGACACAAACAAATCTTTGCCTGCTAAAAGTACTTATAGTGTTGTTTTAGCGTCTAGTCCTAGCAGAGTGTTACAGAAATGGACTACTGTTCCTGAAAAAGCAAAAAACCTTTTAAAATCAAGTCAACCTTCTTCCCGTACTACAGATATAGGTGCTGCAATAAAAAAATCGATGTTGCTTCTAGAAGAAATACCACAAAAAAATAAACTGATATATATCCTAACTGACCGAGATAAGAACGGTTGGGCTAAGAAAGAATTTTTCCCCATAAAAGAAACAACTTCATACACGTTCAATATAGTTGATTTTTCTAAAATGCAACATGGGATCAACAAGGCTGCAGTTGAGCGCACTGAAGTACAGCAGGAATTTTTAAGCAATAGTCGTGTAATTAAGGTCAAAGTAAAAACGGCCAATCTTTCACAATCAAAGCCAATCAGAAAACTCAAAGTTTCCCTCTGGGTTAATGGTGAAAAACAAACTGAGGGTAATCTGGATATTCCTATCAATTCATCAATTGAGAAAGAGTTCTCTTTCCCCATACAGAGTAATAACTCCATAAATGGCGAAGTCCGTATCGAAGATGACGCTCTTCTTAAGGACAATCTCAGGTTCTTCAGTTATCAACCGGATCGAACCATTAAAACTTTGGTGGTGGACGGCGATCCAAATACAGTAGAACACCAAAGCGAAACCTTTTACCTCGAAAGAGCCTTGAATCCATTTACTTCGTCGCTTTCAAACATCGAACCTACACTGTCCACACTGGCAGAACTTCCACAGCACAATTTATTTGACTACTCTGTAATCATCCTTTGCAATGCACGTAATCTACCACTCGGATACGAGCAAGAACTGGAAAAATTCGTACTACGTGGTGGTGCTCTATTTACCGCTCTTGGAAATCAAGTGGACGCTAAATTTTATAATGAAAAATTAGGAAATCTTCTTCCTGTCTTTCTAAAATCGGTGCATCAAGTTGCAATGAACGATGAACCGTTCCGACTTCTAATCAAACCAAGTAAACATCCAGTTTTAAATATTTTTAAAGAACAGACTCTTGAGGAAATGAAAAGCATCGAATTTCGGTCGATTTACAGTGTCGTAGCCAGAGAAGATTCTAAATTTACCACTCCTATAGTTTTCAGTAACGGACTTCCTGCATTGATAGAGTCAACCACTGGCAAAGGGAAAGTTCTTCTCTTTGTATCCACCATTGATCGCGATTGGAACAATTTTCCCATTCAGCCAACTTTTTTACCATGGATTCAGCGTTGGATTAAGTACTCAGCACGCGGACTGGACAGTCTAATACAAAAGGAGTTATTGGTAGGTGAATCTTTTGACTGGAGAATCTCCCCAAAAAATAATAAGGCTTATATTGTTGCTCCAGGAGGGAAAATCATCGCCCCACCTTCTGTAGATGGAAAAATTATATTCAAAAACACCTATGTACCGGGTGTATATCAACTTTATCGAAATTCTCGCATTTCTAATTCAGAGTCAGAAACGTCACTACCTGCTAGCCTCCCTCACGGGGTAGAACCCGCAGGATCATTTACCGTTAACATCGATCCAAAGGAGTCAATCTCAACAAAGATATCTAACGAGGAAATTAATAATTTATTGCCTAAAGCAAATGTTATTTTCTCGAGTGGTTACCAGAAAGTTATCCTGAATAGAACAAACGAGGATTTTCCGTTATCTACATATTTTATGATGTTAGTAGGAGCAATGCTTCTTTTAGAGGGTTGGTTGGTTCGGAATGAATAATATTTTTTTAACACTGTCTCTGTGTATTGTTAAATTGCTAAAATCCGATAAAATCATTTGATATAATATTGTCATCTAGGCCAGTCGAATGAATTCTAACCCTGTATTACATGAACACACTTTACCCATTATGAAAAATTTATCGGTCAAATTTAATAGATTAATTTTTTTTACGATCTTATACGGGATTATATGTACGAACACTGTCTTTGCAAAAGTCACCTCTATTAAATCCACTGAAAGTCGTTTAACTACAATCTTCGAGAAAAATGCAGAATCAATCAACCTAACTGAAACATTAATTTTGATTTCAAAAGACTGGGATCCATCCTTAGACGAAAAACCGTTAAGAAATGAAATAAATCAGTTAGTAGCATCGGTTAAAGATAAATTAAAACCAGAAAGCACTGCTCGAGATACAGTCGATATTTTAAAACAGGTCATCCATCAGGAGAAAGGATATGGTTACACCGATCAAGTCGATGAACGTGGGATACCTATAAATGAGGACGAATTATTTTTACATGGAATGCTGAAATCAAAGCTAGGTTATTGCATGAATCTCTCTTTGTTATACCTTGTCATTGGCGATCAATTAGACCTTCCACTCCATGGTGTTGCGTTACCAAATCATTTTTTTGTTCGCTATGATTCGGGCACCGATCAAATCAACATTGAGTCCACAGAGTTGGGAGCATCGTACCCCAACTCTTTTTATGAAAACCGGTTTGGTGTGCAATTTAACACTAAAACACCTTTTTTTACTCAGAGTTTAGACAAAAAACAATCTTTGGGTGCCTATCTTTCAAATATTGGGATGGTTTATTATAAAAATTCTCGCCTTCAAAAATCTATTTTTTATTTAAAGCCATCTACAAAAATTAATCCATTATCGATTGAGGCGCATAATAACCTAGCCAATATCTATGACGAAATGAAACAACACGAGCTGTCTATCTCCCAATATAAAAAAGCATTAAAAGCTGACTCCAATAATGTCCCGACTTTATTCAACCTTGCTCAGACCTATGCAAAGCTTTCCAATACTGAGCATGCTATTGAACATTTTTTGCAAGTAATACAACTAGAACCCTCATTTACGCAGGCACGTCGGCAACTAATTAAGATTTATCTCAAAAAAGAAAAGTATATAAGTGCGCTTTTACATCTCAAACAATTGACGAAAAACAACCCTAATGAAATTGACATCCGTATCTCAATAGGAAAGATCTACAGCAAACTTGGTAATTTTAAATTGGCCATTGAAACTCTTAGTCCAATAAGTTTGAGCAATCCTGAAAATATTCAAGCACGTGAAATCTTAGCGAAAGTATTTTATCAAATGGGAAACCTTGATCATTCCATTGCAGAATACAGGCGTATTTTGGAGAGAAACTCTGATTATCTCCCAGCTTATATCCAGTTGGGTTGGATTTATTATCGCAAGGGAGAATTCCAAATGGCTACAGCCTGGACTAAACGTGGTTTGAAATTAGGAACTCGATCACCCCAACTTGATTCACTCGCCAGTATGAACCTAGGTTTATATTCCTGGTTGAGTGATGACTACGTAGCAGCCAAAAATTGGTATCGAAAAGCATTGGTGGGAGGATCCGAAATAATCCTTGATGGAATTTTAAAGGACCTGAAGAATACCTCTCTTCTTTTTCCTGATCATATTGAAGTAGATTTTTTTTCCGGTTGGGCATATATGGAAGTTGGCAAAAAGAAAATGGCCTTACCACACTTAATCCACTTTTTAACCCTTGCTACCCATAACGAACTCGCCAATGAAGCAAGAGCCATGCTTGGTAAAAAATTACAACCAGCTAATGAAAATGCTACCAACCCTAACGAAAATTCATCTTCAACGAGGCAACCTCCAAAGAACATGGCTTTCGTTCCTAGCGGGTTTTTTATAATGGGATCTAATGATCACGGTGAAGATGAAGCTCCCGAGCATAAAACATATCTAGACTCCTACTTTATTGACCGATATGAGGTTTCTGCTAATGACTTCGCTGTATTTTTAAATGATGTTAATAACGTAAATGGATATTACATTGACAATAAATATGGAACTCTTTTTTACAATGGTGCATACAACCCCAGAAAAGGCTTTTACAATCACCCGATCAATAATGTTAGATGGCAAGGTGCCTATGAGTACTGTCGCTGGAAAGGAAAACGCCTTCCTACAGAGGCCGAGTGGGAAAAAGCTGCACGCGGAAGAGATGGAAGAATATACCCATGGGGCAACAAACCACCAACTCACAATCTTGCCAGATACCTTCAAGTGTGGACGAAAGAGATTAAGCACCATGTGATGGTACCTGTGGATTTGTTTACCGAAGGAACAAGCCCTTATGGAGTCCACCACATGGCAGGAAACGTTAAAGAATGGGTAGACGATTGGTTTGATCGGGAGTATTATGACGAGCCTGCTAATCACATCAATCCAAAGGGTCAGATCGGAGGAGAGTATAAAGTTTTGAGAGGTGGGTCATGGCGGGACCTTACAGGATTTATTTATTCTTCTTTTCGCAATAATGCCTATCCAAAATCTAGGTTAGACGATTATGGTTTTCGTTGTGCAAAAAGCATAGGAATCAAAGAGGAAACAAAGCAGTTGACCGAACTACTGATTCGGGAGAGACCGCTGAAAAAATATGCACGCTACGAAATAACAGCCAACAAGTAAAAGCAAAAAAGAGAAACATGATAGGTGCCATTGAAATATTAATCATAGCAGTCATTTTTGGAATTATTTATGGCCGAGATGTAATTGACCGCACCTGGAAGAAGAACCCCAATGAAGGAGTCGTTGAAAGTTTTACAGAAGACGTTAAAGAATATTATCATGAAGATCCAAAACGGCTTTTCAAACTAATTGCACTTGCATTAAGTATCATCGTCTTTCTTTCAACTTTGGTGTATTGGGTAATAACCAATTACGACATAGCAAAAATGATTGGCTTGACTCAGTAATTAAACCCATTATCACGCACGTGAAAACTTGGCTCACCACCCTTTAGCATTTTACCGCCTACCACCTCTCCAAAATAAACAACATGGTCTCCCGAAACCACCGCATCGGATAATCTGCATTCAAGGTAAGACACTGCATCCGTTAATATTCGTATTTCTTCAATCCCTTTGCGTGTCTTGAGACCATCAAAAATCGACCCTTCATGAGATTTAAAAAAGTGCTTCATAAGATCTTTGGATTCTTTGCCAAGAACATTGACTATAAATGCCCCTGAAGTTTCTATTAACAACCTAGCATTTCTCATTTTTCCAAGGGATATAGTTACTTCTGGCGGGTCAAAAGCACACTGATTAACCCAACTGGCAAGAACCGCATCTTCTTTATCTTGATATTTTACTGTAACTATAAATAGTCCACTTGGGATTCGACCTAGAGCCTTTCCCACCTGTTTTTTATTTTTCACTTTTTTAACTCCAAGATTTTTTAAAAAATAGTCATGAACGTCGAATTTCTTTTTGACCTCCCATAAAAGGTACCAGCACTTCTGGGATTCGCACAGAACCATCTGGTTGATACCCATGTTCGACTATGGCTGCCCATACCCTTGGCGCAGCTAAGCCTGACCCATTTAAAGAATGCAGGAATTCCGGTTTATCCTTCTCGCTTCGGCGAAACCTGCTGTTTCCTCTTCTTGTTTGAAAATCTAAAAAAACTCCAATAGAAGAAACTTCCAGCCAGGATTTCGTTCCTGGAGAGTAGACTTCTAAATCATGAACCCGCGTTGATGAAAAAGTAACATCACCACCACAAAGATCCAATACGCGATAAGGAAGACCCAACATTTTTAAAGGACGCTCAGCATCACCCACCAGCAATTTAAACTCACCTTCCACCATTTCCGGAGAACACAAACGGACAAGTTCCACCTTATGAAATTCATGAAGCCTCTGCATTCCTCTAGTATCTTTACCGGCCGAACCTGCTTCACGTCGAAAACAAACCGTATATGCCATGTAACGCTTGGGAAGATCCTCAATGGAAAGAATTTCCCCTGCGTGCATGTTAGTCAGCGGCACCTCTCCTGTAGGGATAGCCCATAAATCGTCATCGCGAAACCGATACGCATCCTCTTCAAATTTTGGAAGGATCCCGGTTCCCATCATCATATCGGGACGAACTAAATGAGGGGGAAGAATTTCTTCGTTGCGTTCGCTGTTTATGGAAAGAGCGAATTGAATGAGGGCTCGGTGCAGACGGGCACCATCACCTTTCAAAAGAGCAAACATTGCACCACTCAACTTTGCTGCACGTTCTGCGTCGAAAATACCTAATTCCTGGCCTATTTCCCAATGAGGTTTGAATTCCTTACCTTCATAATCAGACTTCTCATAACCTTCCATTCTGAGAACGATATTACAATCCTCAGAAAAACCATCCGGACAATTATCATCAGGTAGGTTTGGAACCCTCAACAACAATTGCATTCGTTTCTCATCGATCTTCTTAAACTCTTCTTCCTTAACTGCCAATACCTCTTTCAGTTTTGGGACGGATAACTTTATTTCTTCGGCTTCATCTTTTTTTCCTTGTTGAAAAAGAATACCAACCTGCTTTGACTTTTCATTGATCTCGGCGCGAAGTCCATCTACCTCGCCAATAAAAGCTTTACGGTCTAGAATCGCTTTGCGGATCTCTTCTATCTGATCAACCGAAACCTTTTTTCGAGTTAAACGTCGTTTAGTTTCTTCGTAATCGTTAATAAATAAATTTTGATCTAACATGAAGGCTGTCTACGAAAAATCAATAAATTTATAATAGCGACAAAGCTATTTTTCAAAGCCCTATACGGCCGAGGCAGTGTACAACATTTAAAGGTCAAGCGAAATACCTTCTGCCCAACGACCAGCGAAAGACTGGGCACACCTGAGGTAACAACCGTTTTGAAGATAATTATTTCTACGGAATTTAATCTTCAGCGTAACGATTACTACAATCTCGGAGTTGACCTCATTTCAATTTGAATAAAGTGACCGTAGGTGGGTGGCACTAAAGGAGGGAATTGTTTCCTAGTTTCCTGACTAACTTGTCAGGTTGAGTATCACAATCCAATAAGTGGTTTGTTTGAGCGACTCTCATAGAGTGTTACCCTATTGGCCAAATTAATTACCAGTATTTTTACTCGGTACTTACACCTTCTGACTTTTTGTCAAGCGCTCCAACCATTGTATGCCATGCAAGGCTAGCGCATTTCGTACGCGACGGATATTCTCTTATCCCCATGAATAAAGTAAGTTTGCCTAAATGGTGATCCTGTTTTTCTGGGTCAAAATCACCTAGAACCATTTTATGAAATTCTTCAAAAATTAATCGACTTTCATCAATTTTTTTCCCTTTAAGATATTGGGTCATAAGGGAAGTACTAGCTTTCGATATGGCACATCCAGAACCAGTAAAGCTGATATCTTGAATAACCCCTTCAGCCTCATCCAACTTTAGATAAATGGTTATATCATCGCCACATAAAGGATTGATCCCGTGGCAACTATTAGTCGAGTTTTCCATTTCATGGAAGTTTCGTGGTTTTCGGTTATGATCAAGAATCACTTGTTGATATAACTCGTTGTCGTAAGACATATCTTCAAAATCCCTTTATTCCAATTTAATATTTGCTGATACTTTAAATTTTCACATTCGGCAACTAGAAAACGCCGGTAAAGTACTAAATACAATATAACACATAGCTGCTCTCTGCCGAGCGCAACCAACCCTAGCTGAAGTAATTTATTATGAAAAAAATTTGATGATCTTGCGAAGACTTTCTACTAACGCATCAATTTCGGAAAACTTATTATAAAAAGCCATTGAGGCTCTAGCTGTAGCTGGAACACCGAAACGTATCATTGTAGGCTGCGCACAGTGGTGTCCTCCCCTAAGAGCAATTCCATCCTGATCAAGCATGGTGATAATATCGTGAGGGTGTGCCACCTCTAAATAAATGGATAAAATAGCTGCCTTTTCTTCCGCGTTACCTATAATACGAAGCCCATCAATATCATTAAGCAATCGAGTTCCATAGTCGAGCAGACTCTTCTCATATTCAAAAATTTTATCCATCCCAATCGCGTTAAGGTAATCAATTGCTGCGCCAAGTCCTATCACCTGACTAATTGGCGGGGTGCCAGCTTCAAATCGCGCTGGGGGTTTTGCATAGGTTGTTTTCTCTAGCGTGACCTGCATAATCATATCTCCGCCAGTCACATAGGGGGACATTGTTTCCATTACTTCCATTTTTCCGAACATACCGCCAATTCCACTAGGCGCATACATTTTATGTCCCGAAAAAGTATAGAAATCACAGTTAATATCCTGAACATCTACTTTCATGTGTGGGGTGCTTTGGGCGCCATCTATGAGGACTTTTGCTCCGGCAGCATGCGCCTTACGCGTAATTTCATTTACCGGATTGATTGTTCCTAAGGCATTCGACACATGGTTCACCGCAACAATGCGAGTCTTGTTAGTTAATAGCTTGTCATATTCTTCCATGACGAGTTCGCCGTTATCAGCAACTGGAATAACCTTAAGTGTTGCTCCTTTCTCATCACACAGCACCTGCCATGGAACCGTGTTGGCATGATGCTCAATATTGGAAATGATAACCTCATCTCCAGAGTTCACAAATTTACGGCCAAAACTATGAGCGACCAGATTAATTGATTGCGTTGTACCGCTTGTAAAGACAATTTCCTGTCGCGTTGGTGCACCCAAAAAATCAGCAACTTTCTGACGCGCCTCCTCGTAAAGTTGAGTTGAATGCTCGCATAATCGATAAGAACCACGTCTCACCGTCCCATATTCATCTGAATCGAATTTCCTTACCCGCTCGATTACCTGTGTAGGTTTGTGAGTCGTCGCCCCATTATCTAGATAAATTAGCGGTTTGCCTCCTATCTCTTTTGATAGCAAAGGAAAATCGACACGAATTTTATCAACATCAAGGATCGGATTATCTATAGAAATAGTATTAGTATCACTCATTATTAGCTTCCAGTTTTTTGAGTAAGGTTTCATCGAGTTCTTTTACAACTGGCTCAAAAGGAATTTTCTGAACAATACTCCTTGCAAAAAACTCTGAGTGAGAATTTCCTTTGCAACAGACTCCGAAAGCCCTCTTGTTTTCAAATAAAAAAGTTGATCGTCATCCAATTGACCGACTGTCGCACCGTGCGCACATTTGACATCATCTGCAAAAATCATCAAGTTTGGTTTGCAGTCTGCATGTCCTTCATCAGAAAGCATTAAATTGTTGATGAGTTGATCAGAGTTGGTTAACTGTGCTCCTTTATTAACCACAACGGTCCCATCAAAGCTAGCTCGTGCTCGATCATTTATAATATTTTTAAAATATTGATGGCTAGTACAGTTTTCTACTTCATGGTGAACGCGGACAAACTGATGGGATTGTTCATCTTCCTCTAACACACTTACTCCATTCAGTTCCATTTCTGCTCCAGGTTCATTCAACCTTACTTCATTATGATTGCGAACCAAACGCGTTCCACTCACGGTCTGATACCCCAAGTACTTGCTATCACGTTTTAAAAAAATTCTGTTTTTTGAAAAATTCCAAGCATCTTTAGAATCTGCTTCTATTTGAATATGAGTCAAGGTTGCATTATCCTCAATAACCATGTCTTGCACTGAATTAACAAAATAGTTACTTCCATCACCGACATACTTAACAATTAGTTTTAATTCGGACGAAGGCTCGAGATGAATATACGCTCTTGGCACGGTCATCACTGGCCCATTGTCTCCGCCACTTGAAACATTAAGAATCTGCAATGGAACTTCAACTTGTTTATCTCTACCGACTTTGACCATAATTCCCTGCTTCATAAAAGCACTATTAATAGAAGCAAACACATCATTTTCTTGCTCAATACTTTCCTGTAAAATTTTTTTAAATGATTCATCTTTTACCGCTTCTATCAAAGATCCAATCTTGACACTAGTACCAAGTGCAGTGGCATCAGACAACTCAGGACACAAAGCACCATCCACAAAAGTCAAATGACTCCGCTCGCAGCCCGCATAAACATGCTGTTTAACAAAACTATTTTGAACTGAGTTTTCTGTTTTTAGAGAAAATGATGTGTCTGCCAGACCCTTCGTATTCACAAAGGTATACATCTCATGTTTACGGTGGGGGAACTTTAAACTTTCGAATATATCAAGAGCCTTCTTATTAAATGGTAAAAGATCAGCACTAAGTTGATTCGCATCAAGAAATTGTTTATGGAGAGCAAGTACAGCAGACTCGGCACCATTTTTAGACTCTTCAATTACGCTCGACATAAAATTTCCTCAATTCGCTGTAGTTAACCAGTCGTAACCCTGTGCTTCTAATTCATGCGGTAGTTCCTTGCCGCCAGATTTAACAATTTTCCCCTGGTTCAGCACATGAACAAAGTCGGGCTTGACGTGATCGAGCAGTCTGGGTAATGAGAATCAGCGCATTGTTATCATTGTTCAGTTTATTGATTCCGTTAGCCACCACCCGCAGTGCATCGATATCCAATCCGGAATCGGTTTCGTCAAGAACAGAGAGCACGGGTCTTAAGATGGCCATTTGAAGAATCTCATTTTTTTTCTTCTCGCCACCAGAGAATCCATCATTACAATTCCGCTCTTTATATTTGTTTTCCATCCCAAGTAGATCCATCTTTTCCTGCAGGATATCGTCGAAATCGAGAGGGTCGACTTCATCCTTCCCTTCATTAACCAACTGGGCATTGTAGGCCATGCGCATAAATTCTGCGTTATTGACACCTGGAATTTCGATCGGATACTGAAATCCCATGAACACACCGGCCAGGGAACGTTCGTCGGTTTCCATCTCAAGAAGGTTTTTACCTTTAAACAATACTTCTCCCGAAGTCACCTCATATGCGGGATGGCCTACCAAAACCTTAGCCAGGGTGCTTTTACCCGAACCGTTAGGGCCCATGATGGCATGAATCTCCCCCTTTTTGACCGAAAGAGAAATTCCATTTATAATTTCCGTTCCTTCAAATCCGGCATGCAAATCTTTTATTTCTAACATTAAACAATTTCCTATTTATTAAAGTTGTAATTTCTCCTGCGAGGATGTGCCAGCGACAAGCTTAAGGCAATACTTGATCATTCTGCCATGCTTCTCAAAGTGTGGCAGTGAAAGAAACAATAATCGCTCAACCAACGCTGTTTTCGAGTTTTAAAGTGAGGAGCTTTTGTGCTTCCACCGCAAATTCCATAGGAAGCTGTTTGAAGACATCCTTACAGAACCCATGAATGAGAGCGGCAATTGCATTTTCCCGCGAGATGCCTCGTTGTTCAAAGTAGAACAACTGCTCTTCGCTGATTTTGGAAGTGGATGCTTCGTGTTCGATCTGCAGAGAACTGTTCCCCGTTTCAATGTATGGGAACGTGTGGGCACTCGATTGATCCCCAACCAACATACTATCACACTGAGTATAGTTTCTTGCGTTGGTTGCGTTTTTTCCTACCCTAACCAGACCACGATAACTATTACTGGAGTGGTCAGCGGAGATCCCTTTTGAAATGATACTGGAGCGTGTGTTCTTACCAATGTGCATCATTTTGGTTCCAGTATCTGCCTGCATGTATCCATTGGTAAGAGCTACTGAGTAAAATTCACCGACCGAACCGTCACCTTGCAGAATACAGCTTGGATATTTCCACGTAATCGCGGACCCTGTTTCCACTTGCGTCCAAGAAATTTTTGATTTTTCACCTTGGCATTTGCCACGTTTGGTTACAAAATTATAAATTCCACCTTTGCCTGTCTCAGGATCTCCTGCGTACCAGTTTTGAACAGTACTATATTTAATTTCAGCATTATCCAAAGTTATAAGCTCTACGACAGCGGCATGCAACTGGTTGGTATCAAACTGAGGTGCCGTACATCCCTCAAGATAAGAAACATAACTATTCTCAGCACAAATAATCAAAGTACGTTCAAACTGCCCTGTTTCTTCAGTATTGATTCTGAAATAGGTAGACAATTCCATAGGAGAAATAGTGTCAGGAGGTATATACACAAAAGACCCATCGGTAAATACTGCGCTATTGAGTGCAGCGTAATAATTATCACCTATCGGCACCACGGTTCCTAAGTATTCTTCAATCAATTCAGGATAGTCCTTCACCGCCTCGGAAAAAGAACAGAAAATAATACCTACTTCCATCAACTTCTTCTTATGCGTTGTCGCTACGCTAACACTATCGAAAACCGCATCCACAGCAACGTTGGCCAACTTTTTCTGCTCCTCTAAGGGAATTCCTAGTTTTTCAAAGGTATTAAGAACCTCGGGGTCCACCTCATCTAAACTTGCCAATTTCTTTTTTGGCTTTGGAGCGGAATAGTAGGAAATATTCTGAAAATCAATCGGTGGATATTGAACATTTGGCCAAGCAGGCTCTTTCATCGTCAACCATTTCTCATAGGCCTTGAGCCTAAAATTAAGCATGAACTCGGGCTCGCCCTTTTTCTTAGAAATAGCTCGGACAACTCCTTCGTCAAGGCCTTTGGCAAATGTATCAGATTCGACATTAGTAGTGAATCCGTACTTGTAATCATTATCTATAGCGTCGGCTACTGATTGTTCTTTGGTTTCCATTATATGATTGCTCCCTTCGAAAGGGTAATTGTAATGTTATAAATAACTACTGGCATAATTTATCAAAACAGATCATGACCCAAATTCCTATAAAATTCACATATTGGGGACAACGATCAATTCATTATGAATTTCTTTCCGTAAGGCTTGTTCCATAAATGATAGCGTGGCTCCCAAAGAAGATCCACAACT
>JYMV01040719.1_pt1 | contig 20922 bp, 20 predicted proteins | sample 338911 | NCBI WGS metagenome assembly JYMV01 (sample SAMN03354496, study PRJNA234377) | hydrothermal vent metagenome | biome: Deep sea; feature: Hydrothermal plumes at the Eastern Lau Spreading Center, Western Pacific Ocean; material: Seawater | place: Tonga | collected 2009 | depth 2000 m m
TATATAGGTCCGCAAGAAACTCGGGACAGTCGATAAATTTTACGGACATGATCAATCAGTTCAAATCAGGTAAATGCTTCTTCTAAACTTCAGTTTACATTGGATCAAATATCAGTTCAGATTGAAATAAATCGCTTTTTCCATTTGTCATAACAGAAATTATCGTAATGTCGCCAAAACTGGACTTCATGGAGAGTCATTTGAGGTGTAGGTACCCATGACCGATGACCACAAAAACTCTCTCAGCGAAAAACTTATCAAATCAGATGCCGAGTGGCGTGCCCAATTGACGCCTGAACAATACGAGGTTGCCCGAAACCATGGCACCGAGCCTGCCTTTACGGGCACTTACTGGAGCACAAAAATATCGGGGATTTATGAATGTATTTGCTGTAGCGAAGACCTATTTAGTTCCAATGAGAAATATGACTCGGGGACAGGATGGCCAAGTTTTTGGACCCCAATTTCCGACAACCTCATCGTAACGCGTGTCGACAATAGCTACGGCATGGCCCGTACCGAGGTCTTATGTGCAAAATGCGACTCCCACCTCGGTCATGTATTCGAAGATGGTCCACCACCTAGCGGGTTACGTTATTGCCTAAACTCGGCGTCCCTTCAACTGAATCCAAAATCGTAGTTCTTATTTATTAAAACCTCAAACGTCTGTGCCAAAAGGCTCGAAAAGGGCTAGCACTGGCTTATGATCGAGACCAAACAATACCCGCCTACCTTTTTCTTAACTATAGCCTGCAGCATATTCCCGTACTGGTCATCGATTCCGACTCAAATACCTTCTGGTATTTCGTGGGCGCGTCCATGAAGCTTAATTAACTCAGCTAGATTTGGATCTCGTTTCGCGATATGCGCATGATGTGCACGCAAAGCAGCGTTGAATGCACCATTACAGCCAAGCACCTGGTCAGCGAGATCAATCATCATGCTGTTGGGCCAATTCCGGCGCCGGATGCGGTCAATCTGATCAAATACCTCTGGTTCATGGCCGGGATTTTTGTCTGCCATAAGTATCGCTGCCGCTGCAGTCGAACGCGACACACCTGCATGACAGTGCACGAGCAAATGATGGACCCGAGCATCGTTAAGGCCACGGCCCCATTCAATCAAATTGTCGATATCATTCGCACCTGGATGGGTATGACCGGGTTGGGTAAAAATTACGTCATCAAAGCGGAAAACTACCCGATTCTGTGACGGGAATTCAGCTAATTCTTCGGGATCGGCCCGACCAGGATCCAAGATGGAAATTATATGGCTAACATCAGAATTCACAAATTCTGTAAGCTCATTCAACCCACAAATGGACAACCGATATGGCAGCATGAAGACAGCATCTATAAATTAAAGCTGGTAGTTATATACATTTATTTCTCGAACCTCGCCAAGTGCGAACAAACATTGGTATTGGGTCAACAAACAAACATCGTCTCGCTTCAAAAAATTGAAAAAGCCTATGGAGTAAAGCATGACAACCGAAACTTATGATAAAGGCCTTGAAATTCGACGTGCCGTACTCGGCGCTGAATATGTCGATAAGGCGATTAATTCCGCTGATGACTTCAACCAGCCGATGCAAGAACTAGTCACCGAATATTGCTGGGGCTCAGTATGGGGGCGCCCTGGATTGCCGCGCAGAACCCGGAGCCTTCTCAATTTAGCCATGCTCTCGGCTCTAAATCGCCCACATGAACTAAAACTTCATCTGCGGGGCGCGCTCACCAATGGTGTGACGCAGAACGAGATAAGAGAGGTATTTCTTCAGGTTGCTATTTATTGTGGCGTACCCTCAGCGATTGACGCCTATCGCACTGCGCGTGAGGTTTTCGCAGAAAACGCTTCCAACTAGCTTTTAAACATTAAGGTGCACTGAGCAATGAACGAGCCTGAACAATTTGAGGTGTACGCGATCCGCTACGCGCATCACGGCGACCGAAACGCTAACGAAATGTTCATTGGCGGAGATCCGCACGAAGGACCAATGGCGCTCGATTATTTTGTGTGGGTAGCAATTGGTTCAACGCACACTTACCTGATCGATACAGGTTTTAGCGCGGAGGTCGCTCAGCGCCGCCAGCGAAAACTTCTGCGCACACCTTCGGAAGGCCTGGCACTCATCGGTGTCGACGCATCCACTATCCAGGACGTAATCCTGACCCACCTTCATTACGACCACGTCGGTAATTTCGACATGTTCCCTAACGCAACCCTTCATGTGCAAGACAAGGAAATGGCCTACGCTACTGGGCGATATATGCGCGAACCCCCTTTGAGGGGGGCATATGAGGTTGATGATGTGATCGGCCTAGTGAAAGAAGTATACGGCGGGCGGGTTGAATTCCACAACGGGGATGCTGTGTTGTCACCTGGAATTAGCGTACACTTTATTGGTGGACACACTATGGGCATGCAGTGCGTACGTTTGTGGACCCAACGAGGTTGGCTTGTATTAGCGTCCGATGCCAGTCATCTTTACGCCAACATGGAGGAAACAAAACCGTTTCCGATCGTGTTCGATGTGGGTCAGATGGTCGATGGCTACCGAACCATGCGCGCGCTCGCCGACTCGGCAGACCATATCATTCCAGGGCACGATCCCCTGGTAATCGAACGATACCCACCACCTGCGGATAAACTTAAGGGTATTGTTGCCCGATTAGACGTGGCCCCGCATTAAGCAGGCTCCAAAACGGAAAACCAAGTCAACCCTTAAATAATCAGAATTACCCTTTGACACAAAACGTTTGGGGATCCCGCAGGCCAGTACCTGGTAGACGAGATATGGTAAAGCTCCGGTGCAAATCCGCCATGACCCGAATCATTGAAAGAATTCAGCCAATAAATTAGCACAACGTCAAAGTAGCCCTGGCTTAAATGCTGTGCACCGCAACGGCGCTCATATAAGTTCCAAAAGAAATTTGCCGTGCAAACCGTTGGTGGCATACTCCGTGGCTGGGGGAAACGACCCTGATCTCGCTCTATAGGAGAAAATTAACATGGCGATAGCAAATAAAATATTACTGCTGCGCAACGCCGTTCGCGCCCTCGCCCTGTTTACATTCTTTTTTATCAACGCAGCAGGGTTGGGACATGCAGAAACCACACTGAAAATGGTGGCACACGCGGATCTAAAGAACATCGATCCAATTTGGACCACAGCCTACATTACACGCAATCACGGTTATATGGTCTATGACACGCTTTTCTCCCTCGACGAAAATCTTGAACCCCAGCCTCAGATGGTTGGAGACTATTCAGTTAGCGATGACGGACTAACATATCGTTTCACCTTGCGCGATGGACTTGGTTGGCATGACGGTACCCCAGTAACCGCAGAAGACTGCGTTGCTTCTCTTCGCCGTTGGGGAGCACGCGACGGCATGGGCCAAAAGTTAATGGACATGACCGCTTCGCTGGAAGCTTTAGACATTAAGACCTTGGTCCTTACTCTTAAGGCACCCTACGGTTTGGTGCTTGAATCCCTGGGGAAAATCAGCTCCAACGTGCCGTTCATGATGCCGGAACGGCTCGCCATGACTGATCCATTCGAGCAAATTCCGGAGACGATCGGGTCCGGGCCATTTAAATTTATTAAGGACGAATGGATTCCGGGAGTAAAGGTTGTATATGTAAAAAACGAAGACTATGTGCCACGTAAAGAACCACCGAGTTACGCAGCAGGCGGCAAAATCGCCAAGGTTGATCGGGTGGAATGGCTTTACATTCCCGACGCAGCGACTGCAATGAATGCGTTAATAGCAGATGAGATCGACCTTTTCGAAGCACCACCGATAGACCTCCTGCCAATTATGGTTGGAACACCGGGTGTCATAGTAGAGGAGCTTAATCCACTTGGCGTGCAGGGATGGCTCCGACTAAACCACCTATATCCGCCCTTTGATCGTCCAGAAGCACGAGAGGCAATGCTCTGGTTGACCGATCAAGAACACTATCTGCAGGCAGTGATCGGAAACCCAAATTATTACCGGACCTGCCCAGCTTTTTTTGGTTGCGGCACACCACTGGAATCGGATGTGGGTGCAACGCCACTGATGAACCAGGACCTCGATAGGGCGCGTGCACTGTTCGACGCCGCTGGCTACGACGGAACGCCGATCGTAATTCTCCAGTCCACCGATATTCAAATTCTTAATGGTGCAGCACTGGTAACTGCCCAGTTACTGCGCGAGGTCGGAATCAACGTTGAACTTCAGGCGATGGACTGGAGCACCTTAACCTCACGCCGCGCAGTCACAGATCCGCCAGAAGAGGGAGGTTGGAACATTTTTCTTACCTGGTGGAACAGCGCCGACATTCTCAATCCAATCACAAATATTGGTGTCTCTGGGGGATGCCGAGAAAAAGCTTGGTTTGGCTGGCCTTGCGATAGCGAAATTGAACGACTTAGAGACGCCTATGCTCGGGCAACTGATCCGGAGACACAGCAAAAATTGGCGGAACAGGTGCAGATGCGTGCTTATGAATTGGTGACATACGTAAATTTTGGAGAGTTCAGGACGCCGGTCGCCTATCGAGACACGCTTGATGGCCTTATCAAGTCGCCAGTCTATCCCTTTCTCTGGAACGTCGAAAAACGATAAAGAAACATTTTTAGCAGGCACCTGACGTGCTGGCATTTATAGCCCGACGCCTCTTTGCCACAGTGCCGGTAATGGCCGTGGTCGCGCTCTTCGTGTTTCTGCTTTTGCATCTGAGTCCTGGTGACCCGGCGACGGTTATCGCTGGCGATTACGCAAGTCCCGCAGACATTGCACGCATTCGTGCTCAGCTGGGACTAGACCAGCCACTTTACATACAGTTCACCACTTGGGTCGGACAACTGCTGCACGGAGACCTAGGAGTTTCAATTTTCTCGAACTTACCGGTGACACAGTTAATCCAGCAACGTATTGAACCAACCCTAGCACTGGCCCTTTTCACTCTAACTCTTTCAATTTTGGTGGCTGTACCGTTGGGCGTGCTCGCCGCGTGGAAAGCTGGTAGTTGGATTGATAGATTGGTCATGGCTTTCTCAGTACTTGGCTTCTCAACACCAGTATTCGTGCTTGGCTACGGGTTGATTTATATTTTTTCCCTGAAACTAGGTCTATTCCCGGTCCAGGGCTTTACCAGTATTAGCGACGGTTTATGGCCATTCATTCACCGACTCATTTTACCCAGCCTAACTTTGAGCGCCATTTTCATCGCCTTATTCGCACGGATTACTCGCGCTAGCGTCCTAGACATTTTAGAAGAGGACTATATTCGCACCGCCCGCGCGAAGGGGCTCACCAATAGGACAGTGCTTATGCGGCATGCGTTACGCAATGCCGCAGTACCGATCGTAACTGTAATCGGTATTGGCTTTGCACTGTTAATCGGTGGCGTGGTGGTTACAGAAAGCGTTTTCAATATTCCAGGGCTCGGCCGACTTACTGTGGATGCTGTTCTTCGCCGTGATTACCCAGTTATTCAGGGTATCATCTTAGTGTTCTCGGCGACCTATGTCCTAGTCAATCTGATAATTGACATTTTGTACGTCGTACTTGATCCGAGGATCCGTTATTGACTCCGAAACTCGACAACCGCGTTTCAGATGCGAGAAATTCGGGCACCCGAAGAAGTTTCTTGTATCTGATACACCGCAATATGAGCGTGTCACTTGGGGCTGGGCTCTTGATTTTCATCGGGCTTACAGCACTATTTGCGCCATTATTGTTTACCGTCGATCCAACCACTCTTAATCCAATCGCCAGATTAAGGGCCCCATCGAGAGAGGTTTGGTTTGGCAGCGATATGTATGGTCGCGATATATACAGCCGGACCGTATATGGCTGCCAGGTATCCCTGATGGTTGGGCTGTCTGTCGCCACTCTCAGCGTAGGCATCGGACTAGTTATTGGATTGGTTGCTGGTTATCTCCGCTGGCTGGATGCGATAGTGATGCGGATCATGGATGGAATTATGGCGATCCCCGGCATTCTACTCGCCATTGCCTTGTTGGCACTCGCTGGCGCTAGTCTAGGCACCGTGATCCTAGCAATTACAGTACCGGAAATTCCGCGCGTAGTCCGCCTAGTGCGCGGGGTCGTACTGGGGATCCGAGAAGAACCTTACATTGAAGCTGCCATCTCCCTCGGCACCCGAACACCAAAGCTACTGGTCCGACATGTTCTGCCAAACATCGTCGCACCTTTGATAGTTCAGGGAACATATGTTTGTGCCTCCGCTATCATCCTGGAAGCTATTCTGAGTTTTTTAGGAGCGGGAATACCACCAGAAACCCCAAGCTGGGGCAACATCATGGCAGAAGGTCGAACCTATTTTCAGATTGCCCCCTGGATCATTTTTTTCCCAGGCCTTTACCTCGCAATAACAGTACTTGGCGTCAATGTACTTGGAGATGGCCTTCGCGATACGCTTGATCCGCGCCTCGCCAGGCGATTCTAACGTGACAGCTCATGGCAAATAACAACGCTGGCGTCCCCCCCACCGAGCCGGTGCTCCAAATCGATCAATTTTCCGTCAGCCTGCCGTCCGGTGCGGATCGCCAATTTGCAATCGAAGACATATCTCTGCAGGTTGCTCCTCGAGAGATTCTTTGCATCGTCGGTGAATCAGGATCCGGCAAGTCTGTTACCGCGCACGGTATCATGGGCTTACTTCCAACGGGCCAACTGGAACCAGTCGGTGGAACTATTCACCTGCTGGGAGAATCCTTACTCGATGCGACCTCAGGCCGGCTGCAACAATTACGCGGCAGCCGCATGTCGATGATTTTCCAAGAACCGATGACCGCGCTAAACCCGGTAATGACACTGGGTCGTCAGATCGAAGAGGTGCTTGCCGAACATACCCGAATATCTACCCGGGAACGCATGGAGCGCACACTTAACCTAATGGAGTCGGTAAATTTACCGGATCCGCCCAATCTTTATCGCACCTACCCCCATCAGATTTCAGGCGGTCAGCGGCAGAGAGTAATGATCGCGATGGCACTCGCACTTGAACCCGCCCTCCTGATCGCCGACGAACCAACCACCGCGCTCGACGTAACAACCCAAGCACAAATTCTCACACTGATTTCAAATATTCAGCGAGAGCACAATACCGGAGTTCTTTTTATCACCCATGACTTCGGTGTCGTCGCGGAGATTGCCGACCGAGTGGCAGTCATGAAAGATGGAAAAATCGTCGAGACCGGTCCTACAAAACACGTTCTCGGTGCACCAAAAAATGCCTATACGCGAATGTTGATCGCCGCTGTGCCCAGTTTTACTCCGAGAAGAATCCCGTCGGGCGCGACAAAGCCAATAGTGCTAGCAACGGACACCCTGTCAAAGACCTACCATACAAAATCATTTTTTGGCCGACGGCGCACAGTCGCAGCTGTCCAAAAAGTCACAATAAAAGTTCGCCAAGGTGAAACCCTGGGCGTTGTCGGAGAATCGGGCGCGGGAAAATCAACCGTTGCGCGCTGCGTGGCACGTTTAATTGAACCGACCAATGGTCAAATTTACATGCACAACGAAAACCTTGCCAAGCTATCCATAAGCCAATTTCGGCCATGGCGTAAACGCATTCAGATAGTGTTTCAGGATCCGTACCGGTCACTAAATCCACGCCGGACGATCGGAGACGCAATCGCGGAAGGCCCTAAAAATTTTGGTGCCACTAGCAAAAAGGCATATGAGCGTACCAGTGAACTTTTAGACCTAGTTGGAATCGACCCAACCGCGGCCGATCGTTATCCGCATCAGTTTTCCGGCGGTCAGCGCCAGAGAGTTTGTATCGCGCGAGCTCTTGCTATGGAGCCAGAACTTTTAGTAGCCGATGAACCAGTTTCGGCGTTAGACGTCTCAGTCCAAGCGCAAGTCTTAAATTTACTCACGGACATTCAGGCCCGTTTTAACCTTGCCATATTGTTTATCACCCATGATCTTCGCGTTGCTGCTCAAATTTCTGACCATATAGCCGTCATGTATCAAGGTGAGATTGTAGAACAGGGCCCAGCATCACACGTGTTTGCGAACCCCACCCACGACTACACCAAACGTCTCTTCAATGCAGCACCGGGAAGATCTTGGGATTTTTCCAACTCTTTGTAATATTCCCTCGACGCTTGGGTAAGGTAGGACACTCCAGTGCATCGCTTCTCTTTTCACCGAATCCAAATGCATCGTCTGTCTAGCGCCCGGGGGATTATGGTACAGTAGTTGGAGCCGTACCAGCACGAGAGGCGACGACTCGACGTCGATAACTATTATTATGACCACTGCTACTAATATTTCACCCACCAAACCAAACCGCCGCAAGCGGAGCCGCAACAAATCGCCCAAAAACATGCAGCTGCCGACCGAGACGCTGGAAATCCTTTACACCACCATGCGCCGAATTAGGGCATTTGAGCAACGCACTAGCGAACTGTTTAACGATGGCGTGATCAAGGGAACAGCACATAGCTACATGGGTGAGGAAGCAATTGCTTCTGCAGTTTGCGCTAATTTGCGCGACGAGGACTTTATCGCCAGCTACCATCGGGGGCACGGCCATTGCATCGCCAAGGGAGCTAAAGTTGACCGCATGATGGCCGAATTGATGGGTCGAGATACAGGTTACTGTCGGGGGCTTGGCGGATCGATGCACATTGCGGACATGGAACTCAATATATTAGGCGCGAATGGCATCGTCGGTGCAGGAATGCCGTTGGCCACGGGCGCAGCACTAGCGATCCAATTACGTGGGGAGGACCAAGTTGCAGTCACCTTTTTCGGTGACGGTGCCAATAACCAGGGCGTATTTCACGAATCGATGAATTTGGCGGCTGTGTGGAAGTTGCCCCTGATTTTTATCTGTGAAAACAACCAATATGCTCTGAGCACATCATACAGGGCAACCACAGCAGTCCCTCAAGTAGCCATGCGCGGCGCTGCCTATGGAATTCCAAGTGTCACCATCGACGGGAATGACGTGGCCGAGGTTTATTTGGTGGTTCAGGAGGCTGTTGAGCGAGCAAGGGCTGGCGAGGGACCCACACTGATTGAGGCAATGACGTATCGCTGGGGACAACACTCCATGCGCGCAAATTTGCGTGACCCCCGACCAAAAAAAGAGTTTGACGAGTGGAAAGAACGTGACCCGATAGCACGCATGGAGGACATGCTGATCGCCGATAAGGTAATGACCAAAAAACGGATTATAGAGATAGGAAACAATGTAGACAGCGAACTTAAAACCGCGGTGGAGTTCGGGATCAATAGCCCCGAACCGACCGTCCAAACCATGGAAGGGGCAGTCTACACACCACACACCCAGCACGAAGAACCTGGCACCGATGGAGTGACCCGGGAACTCCACTATACTGAAGCGCTGAACGAGGCCCTGCACCAAGAGATGGCACGAGACGACCGGGTCATCCTGATGGGCGAAGATATCGGCGAGACCGGCGGCATATTCCAGGTCTCAAAAGGATTATTTGAATCCTTTGGCGAGAATCGAGTCCGTGATACACCAATTTCAGAGGCAACCTTTGTGGGTTGCGGTGTCGGCGCTGCCGTTTCTGGCATGCGACCGATAGTTGAAATCCAAATATTCGATTTCGTGGCTCTGACGATGGATATGCTTGTTAACCAGGCTGCAAAATTCCGGTACATGCTGGGAGGTGGGCCCGACGTTCCATTAGTAGTACGTGGGCCCCAGGGCGGCGGCATTCGCCTAGCTGCACAACACAGCCAAAGCCTAGAGGCATGGTTTACTCATATACCTGGTTTGGTGGTAATAGCGCCGTCCACACCATACGACGCCAAGGGCCTGCTAACAGCGGCAATTCGAGACAACAATCCAGTTATTTTTCTGGAACAAAAGCTACTTTATTTGGGACAACCCGCCCCAGTTCCCGAGGCACCTTACGCAATTCCGATAGGTAAGGCGGACGTAAAACGTGCCGGAAGCGACGTTACCGTAGTTGCTACTTCTGCGATGGTGCCTCGAGCTCTCGGCGCAGCACAACAATTAGAGAGCGAAGGGGTTAGTGTGGAGGTGGTCGACCCACGTACACTAAAACCCCTCGATGAAGACACGATCCTCGGCTCGGTGCGCAAAACAAATCGGCTCCTAGTAGTACATGAAGCATGTCGAAAAGGTGGTTTCGGAGCTGAGGTAGCAGCGGTTGTGATGGAAAAAGCTTTCGATTATCTCGACGCACCCATTATACGACTGGGCGCACCCGACGTGCCAATGCCTTACAATGATGAATTAGAACGATACGTAATTCCGTCGCAGGATAGGATTGTGGAAGAACTTAGGGAGCTATTGAAGTGATTTATTAAAAAGAATGCTATTGCTAGGAGTAGCGCTCTCATCACAATAGCAATTGGCTTTGCATATCTCTCACATATCTGATCAACAAACTATGACCGCGCAAAGGTTAAAGCGCTTCTGTCCACAAATGATACGAATATAGTTACTTTTTCCCAAAATAATCGGTTGCCGACGAGAGTAAGGGGGAGGCATGCGCAGCTATCAGATCGTGGAATGGGACAAACCGCTCGAATTAAAAGAGCAGCTGACCCCAAAGCCAAGTGGAGCTGAAGTGCTGCTGAAAGTTGATGCTTGTGGTGTCTGCCATAGTGATCTCCATATTCGGTCTGGCTATTTCGAGATGGGGCAAGGGGAACGGACCTATTTAGCCAAGATGGGCGCCAAGCTACCAATGACTCTCGGCCACGAAGTCGTTGGGGAAGTGGTTGAGCTTGGCCCCAAAGCAGGCGAAATCGAGGTTGGAGACAAACGCATCGCCTTCCCTTGGATTGGCTGCGGGCACTGCCAAACTTGCAAAAATGGCGACGAAAACCAGTGCAGCTCTCCTAAATTTCTCGGCACCAGAGTCGACGGCGGTTACAGCGATTACTTGTTAGTACCAAACGCAAAGTACTTATTTGAATATGGCGACACACCAACAGATCTTGCCGCGACATTTGCTTGCGCCGGCATCACCGCCTATGGAGCTCTCAAGAAATGTGGGCCTTTAGACGCAGATGACCATGTGCTGATAATTGGAGCAGGTGGCGTCGGCTTGACTGCACTGCACATAGCCCGGGCCTTAACCAAAGCAAAATTGATTGTTGCAGATGTCAACGAAGACAAACGCAACGCCGCTGCTACAGGAGGGGCAACCGCGACTATCGATAGTTCTGAAAAAGACGCGGTTAAACAGATACTCGAAGCCAGCAGTGGCGGTGTTGCCGCGGCAATCGACTGCGTCGGCATGCCCACCACGTCCCGTTTAGGCATCGACACGCTACGCAAAACCGGCATTCATGTGATCGTCGGTTTGTACGGTGGCGCCATGACAATTCCCATGGTTCTATTCCCATTCAAGCAAATGACGATACGCGGATCCTATGTCGGCACGCTCAGCGAAATGGATGAACTCATGGAGTTAGTAAGAGATGGAAAAGTCCCGCCAATACCTCTTACCCCACGGCCATTACATGAGGCCAACCAGGTGCTTGACGAACTCTCCAGAGGAGAAATTATTGGTCGGGTCGTTCTGAAACCATGATGCCGTTGGAAACGGACCCAAACTGGAGTACGGATCATGTCCCGTCACCTTGTTTGCCTAAGTTTTGATTTTGATGCCCTGTCGGGTTGGATCGCGCGTGGCCTGACCACGCCAACACCAATGTCGCGGGGCGAGTTTGGCGCTATTGGCGCAAAGAGGATCCTGACGCTGTTAGCCAAACACAGCATCCGTTCCACCTGGTTCATTCCGGGCGTTACTATTCACACCTACCCGGACATTTGCCGGCGAGTGACTGACGCTGGTCACGAGATCGGACATCATGGCTGGACACATGTGCCACCCGCAAAACTTAACCGTGACGCAGAGGCCGAGGGCCTGAAGCGCGCCAACGAGGCGATACTTAATTTGTCTGGGCGTCGAGCACGCGGCTATCGTTCGCCGTCTTGGGATTTAAGCGCCCATACGATCGCACTGCTAACTGAAAATGACTTCCTCTACGACAGCAGCATGATGGGCCACGACCATCACCCGTATAGAGCACGCCAGGGTGACATGATAACAGACGCAGGATCGGTACAGTTTGGTGCCGAGACTGATTTAATCGAAATGCCCGTCAGCTGGACACTTGACGACTACCCTTATTTCGAATTCGTTCGCACAGATGGTGCGATACTGCCAGGGCTGTCCACTGCCCGTGACGTATTAAAAAATTGGCTAGACGATTTCACCTATATGTGTCGAAACGAACGCTGGGGGATCCTGACGTATACGTTCCACCCATTTGTGATTGGTCGAGGCCACCGAATGATGATTTTGGAGGAATTAATTGAGGCACTAACTGATCAGGGTGCAATATTCACAACCATGGCCGACGCAGCGGAAGAATTTTTGGAGCGTGAACCCTTAGCTAGTGACTAACGACGGATATTGCGCGGTGAAAATGAATGGCGGCAAAGAAACATCTAGCTTAACCGTTGTGCTCCTCATTGTTTAAGTCGGAAAGTACCCATAGACTTTGCGAAAACGACGCTCACCAGATCGGGGAAACGATCCATGATCCACGAACTCAGGATGTATACGCTCAAACCTGGCTCAATAAACAAAGCGCTCGAAGCAAGCGGGACGGTAGCCCAACGGATTAGAGGTAACGATAACTACGGCAAACTCGAGGGACATTGGTCCAGTGAGATAGGGGCACTCAATCAATATATCCATTTATGGGGTTTCGAAAGCGTGAGTGAAATGCAACGCCTACGTGGGGAACTTGCCGCACTTCCAGAATGGCGCAAAGAATACGTCCCTTTGATACGACCCAACATCCTGAGGCAGGAAATTCGTATTCTGCGACCGGTGTTAGACATGAAAGACTCGGAAGGCGACAACAATTTCCACGAACTGCGTACCTATCGTGTGAAGCCAGGAAAGGCCGCTGAATGGACCGGCCGCATGGTCGAGGCCATGCCAGCGCGGGAGAAATACTCGCGTAACCTTGGTCTATGGATTAACGATTTCCCGGATCCCAACGAGATCACCCACCTCTGGGCTTATAAAAGCTGGCAGGAACGGATGGAGGCGCGAGCAGGCTCACAGGCCGACCCAGTATGGAAAAAATTCCTTGGATACGCTGGACCACTGATCGAAGACATGCACTCAATGATCCTTACTCCGTCGCCTTATTCACCACGTCAGTAAGACAAAGTGTCATGGAGGTTACTCAACGTAAGTGAAGCGGGTAGAATAATAGATTGATGGAAATTTATAATTTTACGCCCTTGTCGGCGCTCGCCGGCGGAATATTGATTGGTCTTTCGGCAGTGCTCTTGCTGACAGTGAATGGTCGCATTGCGGGTATCAGCGGGATCGTGCACGGGATCGTTGCACCGGAAAAACCTAACGATCTCGATTGGCGGCTTCTGTTTCTGGTTGGTTTGATAGCGGGTGCCTTCCTTTACCGGTTACTAAACGGTATGGACACTTCAATCGCCCTTGAGGCCTCCATTCTAATAGTGGGAGGTGGCGGCATTCTCACAGGAATTGGCACCGCAGTAGGCAGTGGGTGCACCAGTGGCCACGGGATTTGTGGCCTTGCGCGAAGATCATCGCGGTCATTGGCGGCGACAATAAGCTTCATGTTAGTGGGGGGTATAACCGTCTTCATACTCCGCCATGTCATCGGAGGTTGACCTATGACTCGGGCGTTTTTAGTGATTTTTGCCGGCCTCCTTTTTGGCTTTGGACTTTGTGTATCTCAGATGGTCAACCCGGCCAAGGTACTCGGATTTCTAGACATTGCTGGCCTCTGGGATCCAAGCCTCGCTTTCGTGATGATGGGTGCTTTAGGAGTTGCAGCAATCGGGTTTCCCCGCATACTGAGCAGGCCTAAACCGTTGCTTGAGGGCGATTTTTTCATGCCACCGCGGTCCGGCATTGATGCACCGCTCATCGTGGGCGCAATCATATTTGGTATCGGCTGGGGGTTAGTGGGATTTTGTCCGGGGCCAGCTATCGCATCATTGGCTTATGGCTTGCTGAAAAGCTGGCTGTTCGTGGCAAGCATGGTAATAGGCATGCTTGCAGTACGCCTGGTGCTCGGACCACGATTATTGCAGCCAACGCCTTGATGCTAGATCCTTCACAATTTTGTAGAGGTGTTGGAAGTATAGATAAGCGGCATAATGGACCGTTAGTTTGACCGCTACACAAACATGCCGCGCGCACAGCGCCGATGTTTTTTACCCACGTGAACTCATCAAGATACTTTCTGGTGACACCATCTAGCTAGCGGTGTCCACGTTCAGCCATAATCACTCGCCCACAAAAAGAGCCAGCAACCAAAACAGGATCAGCCCGCTAGATTCTGGTTCCGAAAACACTTTTGGATTAAGGTTGTCCAAAAGTTGCTATCCGATCTATCCGACACTTAAATAATACGCGCTTTTCGTCAATGGATGGATCACGTAGCCCATATGGTGGCTCATTGCCTGTGTATTTGGTCCAGATATTATCGAGTTGCTTGGTAACATTGGGGTCATCTTCTTCGCGCACCTCTTCGGCTACCGTGCATTTGATGCTCATCCAATGATATGGATTTTCTGGATTGACCAGCAACAGAGTGAGCTGCGGATTATTCCGGATCCACTCGCACTTTGGCCGATGCGAGCCAGTATTAACTAAAATATGGTCCCCTTCGTAATCGCACCACATAGGTGTCAGGCCCGGCCGACCATCTGATCCGATTACAGCGAGCGTCATTACCACCGGCTTGTCCAATAATTGTTTGTAGATGGGATCAAGATCGCCGATCCCACTAGCGCGTTTGCGTTCGCCAATATCGAACTGGCCCGCTTGCAAACCTTCAGAAACGTCGCGGAATTTCGCAATCGTGAACGCCTCAGCCATATTTACCCTCCCATTAAACTCACAATCTATTAGGCGGACTATGGCAGTCAGCGGCTGGAAGGGTCAAGAAAAGCGCTTCGCCGTAATCTTGATTAAGTGGTTAACTACGTAGGATCGCCTTGAATTCTTCGAATACAGCATCGTATACCGGCCGTTTAAAATTAACGATCGCATTCAACACGTCGATAGGAGTCATCCAGCGCCAGTCGCTAAACTCGGCGTGCTCCGAAGCATCAAGATCAATTTCCCGATCCCGCCCTCTAAAGCGCATCGCATACCATATTTGGCTTTGCCCGCGATACCGACCGCCCCACGCCGTCCGCGCAAACTCCTCCGGAAAATCGTACCTGAACCAGTCACGTGACTCGCCTATTATGTCGACATTGTTTGTACCAATTTCCTCATTCAGCTCTCGCATTGCAGCGGCACGTGGCGCTTCGGCGTCGTCAATACCGCCTTGCGGCATTTGCCATGCCTCAACTGCCATATCAATGCGCCGAGCCACGAACACCAGATTCTTGGAACTAAGCAACATGATTCCCACACCGCGCCGATAGGCACGAGTAGTGCCTTTATGACTTTCTTGCGTCTTTGAACCAACTACTTCAGATTTTTTGGTGTTGCATCTTTGATCCACAGTATCCGCACTTTATAAGCACCCACGTATCAATCCATGCTCCAGGATTTCTTTAACGGCCTTGCTGCAATAACGTATTCCATATCAAAATCCAGGTTGATTTCTTTACACCACCTCACACCGAAGCACCAAATACGATGTTGCAAACATTACCCAGTGCCGTGTGTAAAAAGTTTCAGAACTTATTCGCGCATGCGTCGAACACACTCGCTGGTAATAGCGAGAAGAAGCCACCCATATTCAATTACACGCGGTTTTCAAATAGTGCTAAGCCACGGATAAGGTCCAGTGCTCGTTGCAATTGATAATCGCGCAACGCATCATCCTCGGTCAACTCAGCTGCGATCTCTTCTTCGACCTCAGGCGAATCAGAATTTTGGACTTCGGAATCTAAGCGGCCCCGCAAGTCCTCTTCGCGCCGGCGGGCAGCATCTGATGTAACTTGAATTGTTCCGGCATCCACTAAAATATCCGGCTCAATGCCCTTAGCCTGTATAGACCGACCAGAAGGTGTGTAATAACGCGCCGTGGTTAGGCGCATCGCTCCTTCCCCAGGCAACGGTATAACCGTCTGCACAGAACCCTTTCCGAAAGACCGGGTGCCAAGAATGATGGCGCGGCGATGGTCTTGTAGTGCGCCGGCCACAATCTCCGCAGCTGACGCTGAGCCGCCATTAATCAGCACAACGACTGGCAGTCCTTCTGCAATATCCCCGGCTCTTGCATTGAAACGTTGCCCGCCTCGACTCCCACGGCCGCGCGTCGATACGATCTCTCCTTTTTCGAGAAAGGCATCGGATACGGCCACCGCCTGATCGAGCAATCCTCCCGGGTTATTTCGCAAATCGATTACTACTCCTTGAAGACCATCACCGATTTCTTTGCGCAGTTCCCGCATCGCTTTTTCCACACCGGACTCGGTCTGCTCGTTAAATGATGTCACGCGGATAAAGGCTACTTTCCCTTCGGCCCGAGATTTTACCGAACGAATGCGAATTACATCACGCGTAATAGCCACATCAAATGGTTGTTCTACACCGCTGCGTTGTACTGTGATCACAATTTCAGAGTTGACAGGCCCACGCATAAGTTCAACTGCTTCTCCAAGAGTTAAGCCAAAGACCGGCTCTCCGTCTATACCGACAATTAAGTCGCCAGGTTGCATACCAGCCTTATATGCTGGTGTATCGTCGATTGGGGATACTACCTTTACTAAACCATTTTCCATCGTCACCTCAATCCCAAGCCCTCCAAACTCACCTCGGGTGTGTACCTGCATTTCGCCGTACGCTTTCGAATTAAGAAACGTTGAGTGGGGATCAAGTGAGCTAAGCATCCCCTGAATTGCAGCTTCAATTAGCTCAGCGTCATCAACTTCCTCAACATATTCAGAGCGAACGCGCTCAAACACATCACCAAACATATTAAGCTGACGATAAGTTTCCGAGCTGACCGCTCCCACCTCATTAAGCACAGCAACAAAAGCCACCGCCGCCATCGTCGCAACCAGCATATATCGGATCATCTGCTAACCTTTCGATCTAACAACTCTAGCCATTCTCGTGGACTGATCGGTTCCCCTTCGTGGCGAACCTCAATGTAGAGTACAGCGCCCTGACGCTCCCGGTCACCCATCACACCAACCGGCTCACCGGCCGTCACCCAATCACCGATTTCACTATAGATACGAGCAAAACCCGCAAGTAAACTATGATATCCTCCGGCGTGTTCGATTATCAAGAGTCGACCGTAAGCACGAAAGTCACCCGAAAATACAATATACCCCTCGCGCGGCGCGATGACGTACGAGCCGCTCCCACATTGGATAAATATACCCTGACTTCGAGATCCGTTCTCAAGTCGCTCACCAAAACTACGAATGACTGGGCCCCAAGTCGGGTATGGCAGGCTACTTTCGGTTGGTAAAATAAAAACAACCTGCGAATCGTCCGATGATTGAGATTGCTTTGCATCTATCCGCTGGCCAATGGACGGCGGCATAGGTTTGAGGCGATTACCAGTAGCTAATTTAAGAACTGTAACAAGCTCTTCCAGATCTGCGGCTCTAGATGCCAGCGATTCCACCTCTTCAGCAACACGTTGCCGGTCTATATGGATGTTCACTTGTAAAACCGACTTACGACGTAGAATCCACTCAAGCCGTTTCCGCTCTATCTCAAGTTTCTCCCTCTCCTTCGTCCACTCAAAGTGTTGGCGAACACGTTTGATGCGAAGACCCTCTGTTTCCGAAAGTACATGCTTAAGTTTCGCCCCGTCTTGATGCAGCGCCGAAAGAAATAACGACAGAACAGCCACCCTGAGCCGTAATTGAGTTTTTTGAATAGGTGTGAACGCTAATGCCTCCGGCGGGTTTCTACGCAATCGCGCAAGACCCCCTATCGACGCACTTAAATGTCTATTATTTTGGATGAGTTCTTGGTGAGCCACCTTATACGACTTTTCTAGTTGGCCTAATTCAATTTCAACAGCAGCTATTTCTCTCTCACTACTTTGAATAGATGCAACAAACTCTATTATCTTGTCTCGTAAGCCTGCAATATTCGCTGACAACTCATTAGATCGGGATTCTAGTCCGCTTTCCCGTCCGCGTTCAGCCTCTAGTTGCCGAATAAGAACGTCAAATTCGCTGTAAGGATCCGATCGCGGGTGCTCACCTGCGACAGACGAGGCAACTACTAACATCGAAAGCAGGAACGTGATTGTGCGTGCAGATGTGACCACGTCACGCTGAGGTCTTTGTGACTAGATGATCTTCCACTGTCGATGCGTTTTTTGAAAACAGCACATTCCCTGTCATCGTACTCGGTATAGATAATCCCATCAGCGCCAAGACGGTCGGCGCCACATCAGAAAGCCTGCCACCAACGAGTTTTTTTTGACCAATCCCAATCGCGACCAATGGGACTGGATTAAGGGTATGCGCAGTATGCGGTTGACCGGCATGTAAGTCTAACATCTGCTCCACATTTCCGTGGTCAGAAGTGATCAGCATGGCGCCATTTTCTGCCTCAATCACTTTGGCAATAGAACCCAAACACTGATCCACCGTCTCTACCGCTTTGACCGCCGCCGCAATGTTGCCTGTGTGACCCACCATGTCGCTATTAGCAAAATTGACAACGATTAGCTCAAACCGATCGCTCTTAATGGCATCAATCAGTTTTTCAGTTACCTCAGGGGCCGACATCTCGGGCTGCAGATCATAAGTCGCGACCTGAGGTGAAGAAACCAGAATGCGTTCTTCTCCGGGGTATAGCATCTCACGCCCGCCATTTAGAAAAAAGGTAACATGGGCATATTTTTCAGTTTCAGCAATTCGGAGTTGCCGCAACCCCGCGTTGGACACCACCTCGCCGAGTGTATCGCGCAATTCTGTGGGCGGAAACATGGTGTCGACAAGTTCGGAAAAAATGCTCGGAATAACTAGTCAGGCCCACCGTGGCCACAAATTCGGCCCTATCGCCACATGCAAACTTTTCAAACTCAGGATCAACGAGCGCTGCCAATAATTGGCGAACACGATCTGCCCGAAAATTAGCCATCAACAGACCATCACCGTCCTTCATTCCCTCATACCCGCGCACCGCCACTGGGGTCATAAATTCATCTCCAACATCGTCCGTATAGCTCCGCTCAATGGCATCGCTAATAGACAGCACACGCCTACAATCACCAAACATCAATGCCCGGTATGCTCGTTCAACGCGATCCCAACGTTGATCACGATCCATGCCATGATATCGGCCCGCCGCCGTAACAATACGAATTTCATCAACATCATCCATGGCAGACTCAAACTCACGTACATAACTCAGCCCACTTCTAGGCGGCGTATCTCGCCCATCGAGGAAAGCATGCACCCTCACTCTTATCGACGCTGCTGCCAACGTCCGCGATATGGCGGCGAGGTGGTTTTGGTGAGAATGCACGCCGCCCGGAGACATCAAACCGACTAGATGGCAAACGCCATCATTTTGCGAAAGTCTGGAAATCAAGCCCTTAAGAGATGGGATGTTCGCCAACCCACCTGCAGCCACAGTCTCATCAATCCGCAGCAACTCCGGGATTACTACACGGCCCGCCCCAATGTTCATGTGGCCGACTTCCGAGTTTCCCATTTGACCAACTGGCAGGCCAACGTGATCGGCAGAAGCGTTCAGAAGGCTATGAGGGCAATGCGTCAGGAAATTGTCCCAATTGGGTGTATTCGCAAGTGCAATCGCGTTAGATGTTGCGGCCTCACGCCAACCCCACCCATCCAAGATACACAGCAGCACCGGTCGATATGATCTTGATGTCATACTAACTGCTGGGCCGCAATCAGACTCATGCTTAGATTAGCCAATTGATATATCAATGGGTTGCTTGCTCGGGCAGCGGGACCGCCCACATTTTTTCCAAATTATAGAAGTCACGTACCTCGGGTCGGAAAAGGTGGACGATAACATCGCCCACATCCAGTAGCACCCAATCCGCTCGCTGCCGCCCTTCAATCCCAACCCTTGCCACTCCCGCTTTCTTTAACCGTTCGGTCATGTGATCCGCGATAGAGCCAACATGCCGTTGGGAGCGCCCACTTGCAATAATCATATAGTCGGCAATAGCTGTCTTACCGATCAGGTTCACGATCGAAAGGTCCTCGGCTTTGTCGTCCTCTAGCATTGCCACTATCATCTCACATAAACGCGCCGAAGCATCAACGCCGCTAAGTTCAGGAATGGATTTCCTCCCTTATTCCGATTCCGTCAGGTCACTACCGATCGTAACGAACCGATCACCGCCGTCACATTTCGTGCCGACGCAGGCGTGTCCCAGACTCGGGGTGCAACTGCGCGTGTATGAACACCCAGGCTGGTGATTTGCTACACGCCAAACGAGTCGCCGCCCGAGACGACAGACGAGACCGCGAAAAAAATCTTACAGCCTGCGATATCAGCGCTTTGCGAGCATAGGTGGGACGATCAAAAATCGCAATGGGCAGACTCTCGAACAGTAAAGGCCAACGCCGCCACTCAGCGACTTCAGCCAGGTTATCCGCGCCCATCAGCCACACAAACCTGATATGTGGCAATGTTCTGGTCAAGTATCGAACAGTATCAACGGTATAAATAGTATTGATCTGTCGCTCTAAGTCGCTCGCATCAATTCGACTACTCCCCGCGATAGAACGAGCGTGTAGGAGTCTGGCTTCTAATGAAGCCATACCAACTTTCCCTTTAAGCGGATTTTGCGGTGATACCAACCACCACACCCTGGCAAGACCAAGCCGACGCAAAGCCAAGTGGCTGATATGACGATGACCATCATGAGCCGGATTGAAGGAGCC
>JYMV01001693.1_pt1 | contig 20902 bp, 10 predicted proteins | sample 338911 | NCBI WGS metagenome assembly JYMV01 (sample SAMN03354496, study PRJNA234377) | hydrothermal vent metagenome | biome: Deep sea; feature: Hydrothermal plumes at the Eastern Lau Spreading Center, Western Pacific Ocean; material: Seawater | place: Tonga | collected 2009 | depth 2000 m m
AAATATCTGCCAGGAACCAGCTATTTTTGTCAGAAAAAAACTGAGCAGAAAGACTGCGGTCCCAATCATGTGCTTCTCCCCATAGTGTAAGCCCCACTAAAACAAGGACTAACAGACTGATTAGACTTATTCCACGGAAAATAAAAAAGTTTGAACCAGGTTTTAAGTCAGTATGTTCTGAGGACAAATTCACGAAGATAGAATAGTTTAAGTGAGAAATAGATTAGAGATGAAAGTAATTAGAATCATATATTAAGTCTAACAAACCATAACAAAATGAGCCAGACAACATTTTTTCTGCTCAGTGATATTAATGCCTTTTGGTTTGCAGTAAAAGTTTGTTGTGATAGAATGCTAGTAATTAGCTCATGAGGAAAGTTTTCGTTTTCCGGTAGAGTCTTTCCGGGTAAATTTTAGCAATTGAAATAGATAAAAAATACACCTGTTAAAGTAATGTCTTTGATAGAAAAACGATCTGTGTCACTGGTAGATAAGTACACACTGAAAAAAGGTTATGCTTTTATGACCGGAATTCAGGCCCTGGTACGGTTACCCTTGGTACAGCGGGTACTGGACCTGAAAGCAGGATTAAACACAGCTGGTTATATCAGCGGTTATCGTGGTTCACCCTTAGGAGGTTTTGATCAGCAGTTGGAACGCAATAAAAATCTACTTGAAGAACATCATGTAAAATTTCAGCCCGGAGTAAATGAAGACTTGGCAGGCACTGCACTTTGGGGAACGCAGCAGGCGGAGTTGCGTGGTGAAGGAAAATATGATGGGATTTTTGGTATTTGGTACGGTAAGGGGCCCGGGGTTGATAGGTCCGGTGATGTATTGCGACATGCTAATTATGCAGGTACATCAAAGTTTGGCGGAGTGCTGGCCTTGATGGGGGATGATCATACGGCGGAGTCTTCCACCGTCTGTAATCAAAGTGAATTTGCCATGGTGGACGCACTTATACCTGTGTTGAATCCATCCGGAGTACAGGAAATATATGACTTTGGAATTTATGGTTTTGCGCTTTCGAGATTCAGTGGATGCTGGGTTGGTTTAAAGTGTCTGCATGATACAGTTGAAGCAACTGCTTCAATTAACGTTGATGTTGAACGTCTTAAAGTGGAAATCCCCAACGATTTTAATTTTCCTGAAGATGGTTTAAATATCCGCTTTCCGGACACGCCTCACGCACAGGACCAGAGAATGCACGAATACAAGGTTGACGCAGTACGTGTGTTTTGCAGGGTGAACAAGCTGGATCGTACAATATGGACTGGTGGGAGCGCAAAAATTGGCGTTGTTACTGTAGGAAAATCATACCTAGATACTAGACTCGCTTTTGATGAATTGGGAATTGATGAAACTACAGCAGAAAAGTTTGGTGTTCGACTATACAAGGTAGCAATGCCGTGGCCGCTGGAACCAGAGGGCATACTTGATTTTGCCATGGGTCTTGATTTGATAATTGTAGTTGAAGAAAAGCGGGCTCTAATTGAACCACAAATAAAAGAATTCCTTTACGATGTTTCCCGCCGTCCAAAAGTGATTGGAAAAATAGATGAATCCGGAGAATCCTTGTTTCGTACAGCTGGAGCGCTTGATCCAAACCACATTGCCGCAACAATTGCTCGCCGAATTTTGACTTTTCGGACAGATGAAAAGCTAAAAAAACGTTTGCAGGAAATGGAAATCCGCATGGACTCTTCACTGTTGCCTCAGGAATCAATGGTGAGGTTGCCGTACTTTTGTTCCGGTTGTCCTCACAATACGTCCACGGTAGTTCCGGAAGGCAGCATTGCAATGGCGGGAATCGGTTGTCATTACATGGTGCAGTGGATGGACCGTGATACAATTGGATTCACTCATATGGGAGCAGAGGGAGCAAACTGGGTGGGGCAGGCACCGTTTAGCACACGCAAACATATTTTCCAAAATATTGGAGACGGTACTTATTTCCATTCCGGAACCATGGCCATCCGTGCAGCAGTATCTTCCGGAATAAACATTACCTACAAAATTTTGTTCAATGACGCAGTCGCCATGACCGGCGGACAAGGTTTTGATGGACCGATGACTGTTCAGAGCATTATTCAGCAGATGTATGCAGAAGGTGCAAAAAGGGTGGATGTAGTCAGTGATGAACCGGAAAAATTTACTCAAAGCTCCGGCATCCCGGCAAACGTAAAGGTTTACGACCGCAAGGATTTGGATATTCTGCAGCGAGAATTGCGTGAAATTGAAGGCGTGACGGTGCTGATTTACGAACAGGTTTGTGCTGCAGAAAAACGTCGGCGACGGAAACGTGGATTAATTCCGGATCCACCTCGCAGGATTTATATCAATGATGATGTTTGTGAAGGCTGCGGAGATTGTGGTCTTAAATCAAATTGTGTTGCAGTTTTACCTCTTGAGACTCAATTTGGCAGAAAACGGGTGATTGATCAGTCTGCCTGTAACAAGGATTACAGCTGTGTCAATGGTTTGTGTCCCAGTTTTGTGAGTGTCATTGGCGGAAAAATGAGGAAAAATGCTCCTTCTGCCAATATGGATGTTGAATGGACCTCTTTGCCTGAACCAAAGCTACCTGTAATTAAAGGCACGTATAACATTGTTTTGACCGGAGTTGGAGGTACTGGAATTGTGACAATTGGTGCTTTACTGGGAATGGCTGCACACCTTGAAAAAAAGGGAATTGGTATTCTTGACATGATTGGATTGGCACAAAAAGGCGGTGCAGTTTTATCACATTTGCGCATAGGGAAAAGTCCGGAAGATATTCATTCACCAAGGATTGCTTCTCAAGGTGCCGATTTGGTGATAGGAGGAGATTTGGTGGTGACAGGTGGACATAAAACTCTTTCAGTCATAAAATCCGGACATACAAAACTTGTGATAAACAGTTATGAAATGATTACCGGTGATTTTACCAAAAATGCGGATATGCTTTTTCCAAGCCTGGAAATCAAACAGGCAATTCAGCAAACAGCTGGAACAGACAATACCGAATTCCTGGATGCATCACGCCTGGCAACTGCCTTGATTGGTGATACTATTGCCACCAACATGTTTATGCTCGGCTTTGCTTTTCAACGAGGTTTAATTCCTTTGGAACGTAGTTCTATTGAACAGGCTATCGAAATCAACGGCATGTCAGTAGAGAGTAACAAACAGTCTTTTTTATGGGGCAGGAGGACAGCACATGATGGAAAACGCGTGCGGGAGTTGACGGCCTCAATCGTAGAAGGTTTTCATCTTGAGGATCCTCCTGAAGGATTGGATGAACTCATACAGCATCGTGCGGACGTCTTGACTGCATACCAGAATAAAGCTTATGCCAAGCGATATTTACAACTGGTGGAGCGTGTTCGCACCATTGAAACCGACCGTCTTCCAGGTAGTTTATCCTTGACTGAGGCGGTAGCACGATATTATTTTAAATTACTTGCTTACAAAGATGAATATGAAGTAGCTCGTCTCTATACTAACGGAGATTTTTTGAAAAAAATACGGGGCCGTTTTGAGGGAGACTTTCGGCTGAAGCTGCATTTAGCACCACCTTTGTTTTCTCATCGTGATTCACATACGGGGGAGCCGATCAAATCTGCTTTTGGTTCATGGATTTTTCCTGTGTTGAAAATGCTGTCACGGTTTAAGTTCCTGCGCGGAACTGCTTTTGATCTATTTGGAAAAACAAAGGAACGCCGAATGGAGCGGCAGTTAATTCAGGAATATGAACAAACAATTAAGGAACTTCTGCGTGGACTGACAAAGAAAAACCAAAATATAGCGCTGGAAATAGCAAAAATACCGGAACAGATTCGTGGTTACGATATGGTGAAACAGCGACATTTTGAAACCGCAAAGTCTACCGAAAAGAAATTACTAACGCAATTCAGGGATTCTGCAAAAATCACAGTAGGCTTGAAAAGTAGTGAGCCGGTCAGTTAACTGCCGTCCATAATACCTGGTAATCATACTCCACTACAGGGAAGATCTTTTGTTCACGAGTTATACTGTCAGCGAACTTTTTTGCCTTGTAATTCAACAGTAACGGCCTCAAGTCCCCAAATATCTTTTGCGTATTCAGCAATAGTACGATCACTGGAAAACTTACCTGATCCAGCTGTGTTCAAAATTGACATTCTTGTCCAGGTATTCTGATCTTTCCAGGTATTCATCACCTTCTGCCGGCATTCATCATAGCTCGCAAAATCTTCGAGCAGCATGTATTTATCCTCAAAAACCAGTGAGTTGTAGAGATCATTGTAAAGGTGTGGCTTGTCACGGTTAAAATATCCTGTGTTGATCATCGAAAGCGCTTCTATCAATCCGGGATTATTTTGGTATGAAACTCTGGGATTGTAACCGGATTCTGCCAAAATACTAACTTCATCCGAACTTAAACCGAAAGTGAAAATATTTTCCCTGCCGACTTCTTCTGCAATCTCGATATTTGCACCATCCATGGTCCCCTGTATTAGGGCTCCATTTAAAATAAATTTCATGTTTCCGGTACCTGAGGCTTCAGTACCGGCAGTTGAAATGTGCTGAGAAATATCTGTTGCTGGAATTATTTTTTCTGCAACTGAGACATTATAATTTGGTACAAAAACAAGATTTAAACGCCCCTGCACTGCAGGATCACTATTGATAACACGCGCCACATCGTTGGCTAAGTTTATGATGAGTTTTGCCATGTAATAACCTGGTGCTGCTTTACCGGCTAACAAAATTGTGCGTGGAACGAAAGGAAGTTCCGGATGCTCCAGGATTTTGTTGTAAAGATAAGTCACATGCAAAATATTCAGTAATTGCCGCTTGTATTCATGGATCCTCTTTATCTGGACATCAAATAGTGATTCAGGATCGATTATTACTCCACTGGTCTGCTTAAGCCAATTTGCCAGTTGCTCCTTTTTTATGCGCTTGACTGAGCGCCATGCTTCCTGGAATTCAGGATCATCGGCAAATGGTTCCAGTTTCCTTAATTTCTGTAAATCCGTAATCCAGCCACCGCCAATTTTTTCTGAGATTAATTCAGATAATTCCGGATTTGTGTTTCGCAGCCAAAGTCTGGGTGTAATACCGTTGGTTTTGTTTTGGAAACGTTCAGGAAACAGTTTGTAAAAATCTTTAAAAACTGTAGTTTTCAGCAATTCTGTATGAAGCTCCGCTACACCGTTAATCGTGTGACTTCCAACGATTGAAAGATAAGGCATACGGATTTGTTTGTGATCATTTTCCTCAATAAAGGAAATTCTTTGTAATAAATCTGCGTCATCCGGATATTTTTCTTTCACACTTTCCAAAAATAAATCATTTATTTCATAAATAATTTCAAGGTGACGCGGCAGCAAACGTCCCATCAAATCAACGGACCAGCGCTCCAATGCTTCCGGAAGGACGGTGTGGTTGGTATAGGCGAAAACACGTGTGGTGATAGCCCAGGCCTCATTCCATTCCAAACCTTCTTCATCCACAAAAATCCGCATCAATTCCGGAATTGCAATTGAGGGATGAGTGTCATTGAGCTGAATTGAAACATGTTCCGGAAATTTATCAAAAGTCTCCGAATGCACCTTGAAACGTAGAATGATGTCCTGCAGTGAAGCCGCTACAAAAAAATACTGCTGCTTAAGCCGCAATTCTTTTCCGGAAAATCCTTGATCGTTCGGATACAATACTTTTGAAATGGTACCGCTGCGCTGTGTTTCCTCAACCGCCTGAATATAGTCGCCGCTGTTAAATAATTGAAAATCAAAACTTTTTGAAGGTTTGGCTGACCAAAGACGTAAATTATTAACTGTATGATTTCCAAATCCGGCAATGGGAACATCGTAAGCCATTGCCAAGACTTCTTCTGTTTCTACCCATTTCCGGGACAATTTACCTTTCTCATTCGTGTATTTTTTTACGCGACCAAAAAAATGGACAGGATAAACCACTTCCCATCGAGGAATTTCCCAGGGGTATCCCTCTTCCAACCAGTTGTCCGGAGCCTCCACCTGTGCCCCATTTTCAAATTGCTGTTTGAATATTCCGAATTCATAGCGGATTCCATATCCATGTGCAGGCAGTTGCAAAGTCGCCATTGATTCCATAAAACAGGCAGCGAGCCGCCCAAGACCACCGTTGCCTAAACCTGCATCATGTTCAAGCTCCTGCAGTTCTTCAAGATCATAACCGATTTTCCGGATTGCATCTTCACCAGCCTGGCTGATGCCCAGGTTGAGCAAATTGTTATTTAAACTTCTGCCGATCAGATATTCCAGTGAAAAATAATTGACTTGTTTACATTTCTTTTTGAGGTAGGTTTGCTGTGTATCATTCCAGAACTCAACCAGCCGATCCCGGACTGACAGGGCGAAACTCCGGTAGACATCAAAATCTTCTGCAGTAAACCGATTTTTACATTGCGAGAATTCAAGATGATTTGCAATGGATTCGATCAACCCATCCCGGTCCATTGAACGGTACGTGGCAACCAATTCCCAAATATTCTCCATTTCTTTTCGTGTCTGCGGCATTCTTTTCGGTTTTATATATTTTGAGGGTTAGTTATGGTTTTCTGGCAGGCCGGGATTACATGCCTGCCATTTTCTCAAAAACCAAACATCCAAGCGGAGGTAAATTAACTGTGGCGCGGTGCGGCTGACCTTGCCACATCTGGGGGCTAGTGATGATTTGCTGCTGTTGGTTGTATCCGGATCCGCCAAATTTCGGATCATCTGTGTCCAATAATTTACTGTAATGACCAGATTCCGGAAATCCAGTCAAATAATCATCACGGGGTACTGGTGTGAAATTGAAAATAAAAACTAAATCTGGATCGGATACTTCATCTGCACTTCGTCGGATGAACGATAAAACGCTGTTGTCCTGATCATGATGATCAATCCATTGAAAGCCTGTCCAGTCAAAATCGTTGGTGAACAATGTAGGTTTACTGAGATAGAAATGATTAAGGGTCCGGACATATTCCTGTAATTTTTGATGATCCGGAAATTGCGTTAAATGCCAATCTAAGCTCCGGTTTTCACTCCACTCGTCCCTTTGTCCAAACTCTGTTCCCATGAATGTCAGCTGCTTTCCCGGATGTGCCATTTGAAAAGCGAGATACATTCGCAGTCCAGCAAAATTTTGCCAGTCGTCACCTGGCATTTTACCAAGCATTGAACGCTTTCCGTGAACCACTTCATCGTGAGAAAGCGCAAGTACGAAATTTTCGGTAAAGGCATACATCAATGAAAATGTGATCAAATGATGATCGTATTTGCGGTGCACCGGATCTTTTTCAATGTATCGCAGAGTGTCATTCATCCAGCCCATGTTCCACTTTAGATTGAACCCTAAACCTCCGGCATATGTGGGATGACTAACACCGTCCCAGGCGGTAGATTCTTCTGCAATTGAGAGAATTCCAGGATGGTAATGAAACAGCGTTTCATGAAGCTGCTTCAAAAATTCTATTTTTAACCCATTGCCCTTCCTTTCTATTGTAATCCAAATACAGCATTGCGGCGACTGCGTCTACTCTTATGCCGTCAATATGATATTCGTCAAACCAAAATAAAGCATTACTAATCAGAAAGTTACGAACTTCGTTACGCTCATAATTAAAAATTAGCGTGCCCCATTCTTTGTGCTCACCCTGAAGTGGATCTTCATGTTCATAAAGTGCAGTGCCGTCAAAACCTGCAAGTCCATGAGAGTCTTTAGGAAAGTGCCCTGGAACCCAATCCAGAATCACGCCTAATCCGGATGTATGGCAGCGGTCCACAAATTCCATGAACTCATGTGGTGTACCAAAACGAGAAGTCGGCGCAAAATAACCGGTAACCTGATAACCCCATGAACCGTCTAAAGGATGCTCTGCTACAGGCATCAATTCAAGGTGCGTGTAGCCCATTTCAACCGCGTATGGTATCAAGCGGTCAGCCAGTTCCGGATAGGTCAACGAACGGTTGTCCTCCTCAGGAACCCTCTGCCAAGAACCTAAATGCACTTCGTAAACATTGATCGGCTGCCGGAGAGGATCTCGATTTTCTCGTTCTTCCAGCCATTTTTGGTCTTGCCACCGAAAACCGTTCAATTCTGTTACTACTGAAGCCGTTGAAGGACGCTGTTCTGCAGTAAAAGCAACGGGATCACTCTTTAATAAAATTTCGTTTTGTCCGGTTTTAATTTCATACTTGTAGAGCATTCCTGCAGCTACCTCAGGAATAAAGAGTTCCCAAATACCGGAGTCTCCGAGAATTTGCATGGGATGCTTTCGTCCGTCCCAATAATTGAAATCTCCAACAATACTCACACGCTTGGCGTTTGGTGCCCAGACAGCGAACAGTGTACCTGGAACACCATCAATTTCTACGGGATGTGCACCAAGTTTGTGGTAAAATCTATGGTGATTCCCCTCAGCAAAGAGAAATTGATCGTATTCTGTAAGTTGTGTAGAGAAATAATATGGATCGAACCGAATATGTTCATTTCCGTTTTTGTAGGAAATTTTCAAACGATAAGGCTTCAGTTCCGGACGCGGAGGTATTTTCAGTTCAAATAAACCTTCTGGGTGAATTCGTTTTAATGAGGTAGCCTCAGCTTCCGTCTCGTTTTCCCAGAAAAGCGAAACCTTTTCTGCATCCGGTTCAAGAACACGTACAATCCAAACTTGCTGCTTATTTCTCTGACGGACTTCGTGAAAGCCGAGAACGGAGCGTGGTTCATGGAAATCACCGTGCAAAAGCTGCTTGATGGTTTCCTTGGATAAAGTAAGTTCAGCCATTTTGAGTATGTTGTGAAAAGATAAAATTTCTAACAACTTATTCTCATATAAAAGATGCTTCTGAGCAAGCTATCTTTTGTGGACGAATCTAGTTGATTCTGATTTGAATATAGTCCAATGCGAATGGATTGATCATGAACTACGAAGTTCGTAAAAAGCTTGTATCATAGAGAAAAAAAGTTATTATATCAACTGCATCTATTTTAAAGAAATCTCAGCTTATTTTAGATCAATCATCAAATGTTTGTTTGGTTATTTCCCATGGAAAAGGAATAATTTGCCTCAGTTAAATATTTCACCGGACAACATTCAAATAGAGATAAAGGACGGAGAGTCCATTCTTACTGCTTGTTTGAGAAACAATATCTCCCACCTTCATGCCTGTGGAGGCATGGGCCGCTGCTCTACCTGTAGAATTGCTGTGAGTGAAGGAATTGGAAATTGCACACCAGCTAACAAAACAGAGCAGATTCTTGCCAAAAAAATTGATTTACCTCCGGAATTCAGGTTGGCATGCCAAACCGAAGTGACGGGCGATGTCCATTTTCGACGTTTACTGCTGGACAAACGGGATCTGGTCATTGCCAGCCAACTCAACAAGGGTAAATATGGTCCAGTTGGTACAAGCAGAAAACCGGCCATTATGTTTTCCGATATCCGTGGATTTACTCCGTTTACTGAGTCAGTTTCCTCTTATGACATAATGTACATCCTCAATCGGTATTTTGATATCATGGGTGAAGTCATCATCCGAAACGGAGGGGAAATCAACAATTACATCGGAGACGCAATTCTGGCATTTTTTGGTTTGGAAGATTCAGGCGACCCGATCTTCCGTTGCATTAAAGCCGGTGTAGAAATGCTTGAAGCCATGGATGAATTCAAACCTTACCTCGAAAAAAGTTTTGGCAAGACTTTTGACATTGGTGTCGGAATCCACTATGGAGATGCAATTGTAGGTATGGTAGGTACAGGAAGCAGTCAGCGTCTCACGGTCATTGGTGAAACTGTTAATACTGCCAGCAGGATTGAGTCAGCCAACAAGGAAGCCGGGACACGCCTGTTGATTTCAGAGGAAGCCTATGAGCAGGTAAAGGACAGGGTTGAGGTAGAGGATTTCGTCAGGATGAAACTAAAAGGTACCAGCCTGCGCAAAACATTATATGAAATTTCTAAAGTAATTGGAGAAACAACTGCAAAACAGTCTGAATCTATTCGTTTTTCTTATGGACACAAGTGGCACAAAACACTGCCGGTTGAAGACCTTGAACCGGGTGAAAAGAAAAAGTTCATTCTTGGATCCGAAAACATCTTGCTTGTGAATCTGGAGGACCAGGTTTACGCAGTCAATAATGCCTGTCCTCACATGCATCTTCCGTTGGATACGGGTCAAATCAGTGATAAAGGTACGATTCTATGCCCATTCCACGACAGTGAGTTTTGCATAAAAACGGGTGAAGCAAAACGCTGGGCTGAAACCATGCCAGATGGGATACCGGAAAATTTTGCGCATTTGATTAAAAATATAAAAGTTTGCCCTTTAAAAACATTTCCCGTTCAGATCGAAGATGGTTTCATCTGGATTTGCATGAATGAGGAATAAAAATAAAAACCTGAAAATATAACTGATTTACCAATGAAAATTAATTCTCGCATTTATGTTGCAGGACACCTTGGTCTGGTTGGTTCTGCAATTTACAGGTTACTCAAAAAGAGAGGATTTGAAAACCTCATTACCCGCACTCATTCCGAACTGGAACTGATGGATGCAGTGGCAGTTCAGAATTTTTTTGAGGAAACAAAACCTGAATTTGTTTTTCTCGCTGCAGCAAAAGTAGGAGGTATTCACGCAAACAGTACTTACCCTGCTGATTTTATGCGTGAAAATTTAGTCGTTCAAACGAATGTTATTCACGAATCATGGAGGAATGGTGTAGAAAAATTAATGTTTCTAGGCAGTTCATGCATCTATCCTAAACTATGTCCTCAACCAATTAGTGAGGAGTCTTTACTGACTGGTGAATTGGAACCAACTAATGAGGCATATGCTCTCGCAAAAATTGCTGGTATCAAAACCTGTCAAAGTTACAATCAGCAGTACGGTACAAATTTTATTTCTGCAATGCCAACCAATCTTTATGGAATCAACGACAACTTTCATCCGGAAAACTCACACGTCCTGCCGGCCTTGATACGGAGATTTCATGAAGCAAAACTCGCCGATTCAGAGTCGATCAGCATCTGGGGGACAGGAAATCCAAGGCGTGAATTTTTGCATTCAGATGATCTTGCAGATGCGGTTTTGTTTCTGATGGAAAATTATAATGATTCTGAAATAGTCAACGTCGGCTGCGGTGAAGATCAAACGATCAGGGTTTTGGCAGAAACGATCAGTGAGGTCGTTGGCTATTCCGGGTCCTTGGCATTTGACTCGTCACGTCCGGATGGTACTCCGCAAAAGATTCTGGATATTTCCAAAATCCGTGTTCTGGGCTGGACACCAGAAATTCCTTTAAAAAAGGGACTTGAACAAGTTTATCAGTGGTATACAGAGCAGGAATCTTCTGCTACATGAGTATTATTATACTGTTTTGGAAAAATGCTGATGTGCACTTTCTTCAAGATACCTGTCAAAAGGCATGGCCAGGTTCCTGGTAAATAGTATTCCCACATGTGTCAGCTCAATTTTTTCTAAACTTAAGTTCACTAGTCCTTCCTGTTTGAATTGTTCCAGCTTTTTCCAGGCCTGAGAAAAATGATCCTGAAATTCTATTTTATAACGTGTTTCAAAATCCGTAATTGAAATTTCTCCATGACACATCAGAGTTTCAATTAGATCACGACGTAACAGATCTTCTTCATCCAGTGTCATTCCTTTGCGAGGTATGAGCTTTTTTTCTGTGGCTTCGTTCATGTATTGATCAATTTCTTTCGTGTTCTGCCAGTAACTGTCTCCAAAATCTGAAATTGCAGATACGCCCACACCTATCTGAGCCATGTTGTGCAGAGTTGTGTAACCCATGAAATTTCGATGCAGAGTTCTGTTTTTTGCTGCAAGAGCAAGTTCATCTGTGGGAAGCGCGTAGTGATCCATGCCGATCATTACATATCCTGCCTCAGCCAAAAAGCGGATAGTTTCCAGATATATTGCTATTTTCTCTTCAGGTGAAGGTAAATCTTTCTCCCTGATTGCACGCTTATGTGTTTTGAACATTCCGGGTAAATAGGCAAAGCTGTAAATCGCCAGCCGATCCGGGCGCATTTTATAGACTTCTTCAAGGGTTTTTCTAAAACTCTGTCTTGTTTGCAGCGGCAGTCCGTAAATCAGATCCATATTTATGCTTTTATAACCCAGATTGCGGGCAGTTTCCAATGTTCTCCATGACTGTTCCACTGTCTGATTTCGATTAATTGCTTGTTGGATTGCCGGATCCAAATCCTGTACTCCAAAACTGATCCTCCGGAAACCAAGTTCATAAAGCAGTTCCAGTTGTTTGTTAGTAGTTACCCTCGGATCGGCCTCCAAGGCCCATTCTCCATCTTCTTGTACATCAAAGCAGGAGTGGATCATCTCAACTACTCTTCGGAGTTGTGAATGGTTAAGAAAAGTCGGAGTTCCTCCTCCAAAATGAACTTGTGCTATTTTTTTTCGAACGCCCAGGAGTTTAGCTACACCGGCTATTTCCTGGTCAAGAGCATCGAGATATCTCTCGACTATTTCCTGATTGTTGGTGATATATTTATTGCAGCCGCAAAAAGTACAGAGTTGGCGGCAAAAAGGTATATGCAGGTAGAGAGAAATCGGTTGCTCATTCAGCCCTTCTTTTTGCAAACAGGCTGCATAATCCTCGGAGAAATATCCTTCGCTCCAGACAGGAACAGTTGGATAACTGGTATAACGCGGTCCCGGTCTATTGTAACGCTGAATGATCTCCGGTGTAACTGCAAGCAGGTCTGCTGTCATTTTTGTATAGCGGATTTTTATTATTTTTCTTTACTAAAGAATGATGCCGTTTTAAAACCAGTGCCAAGAATCTTTAAACAATTTCTATTGAAATTTACGCAGAGGAAAAAGATTGGCTGCGAAAAAAAACAGTACTGCAGCAATAACAATTGAGGGACCGGAAGGTGTGTCAATCTGCAGTGATGCCCACAAGCCAAGTCCAACTGAGGCCATACCTATAAGTGCACCTCCAAGTGCCATTTGTTCAGGAGTTCTACTGAAACGCCTCGCTGCAGAAACAGGAATTATTAAAAGTGAGGTGACCAGCAGAATTCCGATTATTTTCATGGATAAGGCAATCACAGCTGCAATCAAAAGCATGAAGATCAGTTGTACTCTGATAACTGGAACTCCTTCTGCCTGGGCAAGTTCACTGTCAAATGTAAGAGCAAGTAAAGGTCGCCAGAGCCAAAGAAATATCAGCATGATCAAAAGACCGCCGCCATAGATCCAGTAAAGATCTGTCATGTCTACTGCCAAAATGTCACCAAATAAATATCCCATTAAATCAACGTGCACCCAACTCATCAGGCTGATTGCCAACACTCCCATGGCCAGTGATGCATGAGAAAGTGTACCTAAAACAGCATCGTTTGCAAGCTGTTTTTGTCGTTGAAAAATAAAAAGAATCATTGCTACAGCGATGGCAACAACAAAAACACCGAAAATCAAATCAACTTCCAGAAAAATACCAAGTGCGACTCCCAGCAAAGCTGAATGAGCCATGGTGTCACCTAAGTAGGACATTCTTCGCCAGATCACGAAACAACCCAGTGGACCTGCAAGAATGGCAACTCCCATCCCGGCAATAACAGCCCGCCAAAAGAAATCATCTAAAATCATCACGGTCTGTCCTCACGCAATGTTCCGGATAATTGATGTGTATGGTCGTGATGGTGACTATATACAGCCAAAGCACTTCCGGAGTCTAAACCGAACAGCCGCAAGTATTCCGGATGCTGGCTCACATCTTCAGGTTCTCCCTCGCAGCACACATGGCGGTTCAAGCACAACACACGGTCTGTTGAAGCCATTACTACATGCAGATCATGTGAAACCATCAGCACACCGCAACCATGCTTATTTCTCAGGTTTCCAATTAGTTTGTACAATTCTGACTCTCCCATGTAGTCTACTCCCTGTACCGGTTCATCGAGAACAAGAAGTTCCGGATTTATCAAAAGTGTACGCGCCAGCATCACACGCTGAAATTCTCCTCCGGAAAGCTGATACACAGGCTTGTTTTTCAATGATAAAACACCGGTTTCATCCAGGACATTTTCAATTTGTCGAACGGAAAAATTTCCAGTCAAATTCATAATTCGGCTGACTGAAAGAGGAAGAATCGGATCTACAGTAATTTTTTGCGGCAGGTAGCCAATTCTGAGATTTGGTTTTTTATATATACTCCCGGTATTTGGAGGGATCACTCCCAACAAAACGCGGAACAGTGTGGTTTTACCGGCTCCGTTTGGTCCGATGATAGTCACAATTTCGCCAGCAGAGACAGTAAGCGAAACACCGGACAGCAACTCCTGTTCTCCAGCGAATAGAGACATATTTTCGGTTTGAAGCAGGATTTGTTTTTTTTCTTTTGCAGTTGAAAAATTTGCTGCAGTTTCTATCTTGGTTGGCATTGACAAATGAGTTAGTCAGAGTTATCCTGAAGTAAGCAATATTTATAACATATTTTACTCTTCAAAGCAAAGCCGCAAAGCAAAAACTGGATTTTGATGAAAACTGGAATTTGCTTTATTATTGTTATTCCACTTCTCTGGTTTAATCTGGCAATGGCAGCTTCAGATTTGAAAGTTGTGGTTTCAATAAAACCGTTTCACTCACTTGTTTCTGCTTTTAAATGGAAACAACTCACCACATACCTATTCCCTGCGGCCAAGCGCTGCCGTCAAGCTTCAAAACGCAGATCTTGTTTTTTGGGGAGGAGAAAATCTGGAAGGATTTTTGGCCAAAGCAATTCATTCTCTGGCTGCAGGAGCCAGGGTGGTTTCATTTGAAGATACACCGGGACTCATACTGCGGCCCTTTCGCTCAGGTAAAGAGTGGCAGAAACTTGATCCTGAATCTGAAAATGATCAAGACCATTTAAAGAAACAGGAAATTCACAGGTTGCCCGGAAACGATCCGCACATTTGGCTGGATCCACTCAATGCTCAAAAAATCACCCAGAATTTAGTCCAAATATTGAGTGAGTTTGATCCTGAAAATGCGCAGACTTATCACAGTAACGGCAAAAAAACAATACTCCGACTTTCTGATTTAAACTTACAATTGGAAACAAAAATGAGTTCTGTTTCATCAAAGTCTTATATTGTCTTTCATGATGCATATCAATATTTTGAGAAGCGTTATCAACTCAATCCAATTGCTTCAGTTACTGTCAGTTCAGGTCCTTCAACAAGTGTTGGCAGGTTGATAGATATCCGTAAAAAAATAAAAAATAAAAACGTTCTTTGTATTTTCACGGAACCGCAATTTTCTCCCAAATTGGTGCAGACTGTCATTTCGGGAACTGCTGTAAAAAAAGGAATACTTGATCCTATTGGTACCAGCATTTCTCCGGGTCCAGAGATGTATTTTACTTTACTAAATAATATCAGCCATTCAATTAGTAATTGTTTTAAAAAATGATGTACGTGGAATAAACTATTTTCCATTAGAGAGATGATCCAATGTCCAAAATTAAGAAGATAAGAGAAGAAAATACTTTGGTGCAGGATGATTCCGATAATTCGGTTTTTGATCAGTTTATCACACATTTTTTGCGTGGTATGTCAGAACGAATGCGTGAGACCTACAGCAATTCAGAGTTGGAAGTCTTTCTCAAAGATCGATTTGCTTTTTTCAGGAAAGCAGTCAGCAGGAGTGGAATGGTACAAGTCGTTCCTCATAAACTGCCATCTAACACACATGAAGAATCATACTTTGCCGGGAATGTAATAATAGAAATAGTTTCTCCAGATGCACCGTTTATCGTCGTTACTGTTGAGGCACTGTTGCGTCAGTTGGATTTAATGATTCATCGAAAACTTCATCCTATAATGGGAGTACGCCTGACTGCAGAGAAAGAGATTTTGGGAGTTATTTCTCCAGTAGATACATCAGAAAAATTTGATCATCTCTATCTGGAAATTGATGCTGATGCAGACATCGTTTCCTTGAAACGTATTGAAAACCTGATTGCCGGTCACATGCTGGCAGTTCAGCTTGTCCAGAATCAGCGTCAAAATATGTTGAAGCGGCTGGAATCAATGGAAAAAGAAATTGATACAGTTACTGTCATTTCCTCTGATACAAAGGAAGAGTGGTCGAAACTTTGTGGATGGTTGAAACTGGACAATTTTACTTTAATGGGTTTTATCACACTTGTAGCGCAGGATTCAGATTCTACGAATTTCATTAAAACTATAGACAATTCCGGACTGGGAATTTTGGCAGAGACCTTTCTAGCTAAATCCTCCAAGACTCTTTTGAATGTTGTAACTGCACGTCTTAGTAAGCGCCGTCACTCAGAATTCCCTTTTGCATTGGACCTGATTCGTTTCACCAGTCCGGTTTTACGTTTTGAAAACTTGATGATGCTGAGTATCCGTGTTCCGGATAAGAAATCAGGTATGGTTGAACATGTTTTTCTCGGTCTGCTCAGGGGAAGCTCACTCCAAGTAAAAAATGTTGAAACGCCTCTTATTCACCAGAAGATGGACTATATTTTCAAAAACCGGAATATGCTGGTGAACAGTTATGACTACAATGAAGTCGTCCGGATATTCCGTGCAACACCAAAATTTGAATTATTCCGTTCATCAAGGAAAGAATTGATTCAGGTTTGCGATGGACTCCTTTCTGTCAACAATCCTAATAATATTTATTGTTTTCAGATAAATACCAGAGTTACAGGAGTATTAAAGTTGATGATAGTGATGCCCACTTCACTTTTCTCTGAGGAAGCGATTGAACACACTGTTGTCTTACTCAAGGCAAAAATTCCACATCAGCACTGTGACTGGTTTGAAGCACGCGGAAGTGAAAAATCACGTCTACATCTGGAATTTGAGCTGCAGGAAGACACACTGGGAAAAAGTGAATTGCCTAATGTTGATTTGCTGCAGCTTGAAAATGAAATCAGCGGACTGATAAAACCGTGGAAAATTCAACTGCGCGAACTCCTGCAGAGTAAAAATACAGGTGATGAAGGTGCACGATTATATGAACGTTATGTCCCACTGATGCCTTCTCATTACAGTGCCCGTGTTGAAATATTGGAAGCCCTGGAAAATATTCAGTTCATGGAATTGCTGACCCGGGATGATGATCTTCAATTCGACTTAAAACACTTCTCAATTCCATCAGTACTTGGCAAGTCTGTTTCCCTGCTCTATGTTTACAGCAAAGAGAAAATACATTTGATTGAGATCATGCCTGTCCTGCAAAATCTTGGACTGCATGTAATCGACCAGTTGACGACAAGGATTGGAAATGATGAAAAAACTTTAGCTTTCATCCAGTCTTTTAGAGTAGTACGCAGTGACAGGAGAAAAATAGAAGAAGAGCATTTCAAACCATTGTTGGCACCAATAGTTAAACAGGTCTTCAAGAAAAAAACAGAAAATGACCCTTTGAATGGTTTGGCTTTACTGGCAAATTTAGCATGGCGGGAAATTAATGTACTTCAGCTTTATCGCAATCTATCTCTCCAATTAAGTGCACCTTTAACCAGTGAAACGATAAATGGGATTCTGCTCAGGCATCCCCTCTGCTCACGCTTGTTGTTTGAGACATTTGCCTGTCGATTTTCTCCTGAATCTTCTTTTGGTAATTTGATTTATCGTCAAGAAGTGCTTTTGCCGCAGAAAAAACATGAGTTCATTGAGAGTTTAGTAACAGTAAAACAGGTTACTGATGATGAAGTATTGCGTCGTTTGTTTGAATTGATTGAAAATACTTTGCGAACCAATTATTACCTGCAGCAAGATACTGAAGAAACAGGTATTTCCATCAAACTTGATTCTCGAAAAATAGAACAGATGCCGGACCCGGTGCCTTTCAAAGAAATATATGTGCATGATGTGGGGATGGAAGGTCTGCATTTACGTTTTGGACCAGTTGCACGGGGTGGACTTCGCTGGTCAGATCGGCCGGATGACTTCAGAACGGAAATATTGGGGCTTGTCAAAACACAACAAACAAAAAATGTGGTGATTGTTCCAGTTGGATCAAAAGGTGGTTTTGTGCTGAAAAACACTCCGGCATCACGTGAAGAAGCAATCACAGAATCTAAAAATCAATACAGACGTTTCATTAGTGCAATGCTGCAGATAACCGACAATTTTGACGCACAGGGTAAGATACAAACTCCAAGTCACGTTCTTTCCTACGATGATCCGGATCCATATCTGGTTGTTGCTGCAGACAAAGGGACGGCGACTTTTTCAGATATAGCCAACGAAGTGTCTGAAAAATGCGATTACTGGCTGGGCGACGCTTTTGCTTCAGGCGGTTCAGTCGGTTATGATCACAAAAGAGAAGGAATCACAGCTCGAGGAGGATGGGAATGCGTTAAACTGCACTTTAAGGAAATGGGGCGGGACATTCAGGCTGAACACACCACAGTAATTGGCATAGGAGACATGAGTGGAGATGTTTTTGGTAACGGGATGCTGCAGAGTAAAATGCTCCTTCTCAAAGCTGCATTCAATCATATGCATATCATTCTTGATCCTGATCCAGATGCTGAAAGTTCATGGCAGGAACGAAAACGTCTATTTGATTTGCCTGGATCCAGCTGGATGGATTATTCTACGGAAAGAATCAGTTCCGGAGGCGGAATCTATGAGCGTAATGCAAAATCCATTAAGCTGTCGCCTGAGATAAAAGGAATGCTTGGTACAGATGCAGACAGTTTAAAAGGTGAAGATGCAGTACGGCTTATTTTACAAATGGACGTAGATCTGCTGTGGTTTGGCGGCATAGGTACATACATTAAAACTGCTGATCAAACTCATTATCAAGTTGGAGACCAGGCAAACAACTCTTTACGAATTGATACTACTGAATGTCAAATGAAGGTTATTGGTGAGGGGGCTAATTTAGGCTTGACTCAATTGGCGCGCATTGATCTTGCTAACAATGGAGTTAGACTGAACACCGATGCTGTTGACAATTCCGGTGGTGTAAATATGTCGGATTATGAGGTTAATCTCAAAATATTACTCCAGCAGCTTCTTAGAAGAGGCATTGTAGGGTCAAAGGAAGAGCGAAATGATCTGCTTGCATCAGCAACCGATGAGGTTTCTGAGCTTGTATTAGCCAATAACCGCGGACAGCACCGTTTGATCTCAATGGACAGCATTCGTTCCAACCTCAATTTCCGTTTGTTCCGTAAGCTGATTGCGCACCTGCAGGAACAGGGTATGAATAAACGCGGCGAATACATTCCAACACGTACAGAACTTGATCAGTTGGAACATGCAAACATGCCTTTGCCGCGTCCGGTCCTTTCAGTATTGATGGCTTATGCAAAAATGGAGATCTACGAAGCGCTTACCTCTTCAGAAATGCCGCTTGAAAAAGAACTGACTGCAACGTATTTAGAGTATGTTCCTAAAACTTTAAAAAGTCACTTTGGTGAAAATGCCAACGATCATCCTCTGAAAAAGGAAATTGTTTCTACGGTTCTGACGAACAATATCACTAATCAGGCAGGTTCAACCTTTGTTTCCAGAATGGCACAAGTCACTGAACGGAGCATACCTGATATAATAAGGACCTATCTGATACTGGAGTCAAGCCTTGGTGCAACAGAAATACGGGAGCGTCTGTATTCTATGACAGATATCAGTGAGAAAGAGCGTTACGAAGTACTGATAGATTTGGAAGATGTTTTGAAGATGCTTGTTCGAAATGTACTGCAGAGTCAAGCAGTTCCACCGGGTTTTGAACAAATCGACCAATATCATGGATTATTGAGTGAACTGGTGGAGCATCCAGATAATTCTGTAGATACATTAAATTCAGAAAACGATCAATCTCCTCCAGATTCCGAGTGGGAAAAAGTTCAATCAGAAGATTTAAGCGAACAACGTGCAATTGACGCTGTCAGGACCTCACTGCGGCGTTTAAGATTAGCTCCGGATGTAATTCATTTGTGCATTAACAAAAAACTGGGTGTCTCTACGGCATATCGTATTGCAGAGAGTGTAGAACAGAAATTTGGACTAGACTGGCTTCGAGAACGTCTGATTTTGCAGGAGCCAGGCAATGATTGGGAACTGGAATTTCAGGACATTCTTTTACGTACATTGGATGCAAACAAATTGAGGCTGTTGGAAGTACTGCTTGCATCTCACAAAATTGAGACGATGAAAGAACAGGATTTTTCAACTTTACTGGAACCACTGGAAGAAATGAATGCTGCCCATTTACGGGCATATATTCAGTCACTTGAGCAACTGAAAAGCGGTTCATTGATCAGTCTGACTTCAATTGCAGTAAATCTTAGTCATTTGGATTTTCTCAAAAACATCTCTTCAAAAATCTGAAAAACCTGACAATTAACTGGTATAAAAAATATATGATTGCAATGATCCTTGCCGGAGGAACAGGAACACGTCTCTGGCCTTATAGTCGCAGTATGACTCCCAAACAATTTCTCAATCTTGGTTCAACTCACGAATCCCTGTTCCAGGAAACATGCAGGCGTTTGGAAACACTTATTGATCCGGAGAAAATCTATGTTGTCGGTTCTGCATCACATGAAGGAGAGCTTCAGCAGCAGATGGCGCAAATATATCCGGACTATCGTCCTGAACAGTTGCTTATTGAACCGCTTAGCCGCAACACTGCACCGGCCATACTATGGGGGATTCTTCAGATTCCGGAAAATCAACGCGGTGAGCCGGTCGTCATTTTGGCTTCGGACCACCTGATAAAGGCACCTGAACATTTTATCGGTGCCTTAAAAAATGCGGAAACTCTGGCAAGTTCAGGTTATCTTGTGACTTTTGGTATACGTCCGGACCGGCCGGAAACAGGATATGGTTACATCAAGGCAGGAGAAGCACTTGAAGTCGGTTTTAAGGTTGCAGATTTTGTTGAAA